>Ga0172378_10002461_pt1 | contig 17342 bp, 13 predicted proteins | sample GrowelOW332metaG_FD_119755 | JGI IMG/M metagenome (GOLD analysis project Ga0172378, IMG submission 119755) | Groundwater microbial communities from an aquifer near a municipal landfill in Southern Ontario, Canada - Pumphouse #3_1 metaG | ecosystem: Environmental > Aquatic > Deep subsurface >... | reverse complement strand
GGTGGGTACTTCATCGAAGCAGACCTCCCCAGCCCGCTGATGGGTTATCCCGGCGCTCTGGGCATCGACCTTTCTGCTGAGGCTGGCGACTTTACCGCAATCCTCAAGAAGGTTGAAGCTTCTGTCGTCGCAAAGGGTGGCGCAGGCCGCTTCGGTACCTGGGCTTACTCCTATGGTTACACCAGCACCGCTGGTCTTGGCCAGCATGCCATCAACGTTGTCAAGGGCGAGAGCGAACTGCTCAAGCTTTCTGACATCATGAAGGCCTACGGCAAGTACACCGCTGGTGCCAAGTGGAACGGCGCATTCTACACCGATGTCAACACCGGCGTACGCGCTCGCAACCACATCCTGATTTATCAGGATACCTACATGATGGGCAAGGGCTACATGGGCAACGCAGATCTCGTTGTTCCCGAGAAGTATTTCTCCATCAAATAAGGTTTTCGTATTGCATCCATTGGGGGGAGAGTGCTACTCTCCCCCTTTATCACCGTTTATAGGCGTGTTTTTGAGGAACGTGGTTGTCACTATTGTCTGTCTCTGTGGAGACAAGAGCCATAACCATGTTTGGAAGGATAGAATAGATGAATGAGAATGAAGTGCCGTTGCTGGAGATGAAACACATCAGCAAGGACTTTTTTGGCAACCAAGTGCTCAGCGACATCAACTTTGCCCTGAAGAAAGGAGAGATCCTGGGGCTGGTCGGTGAGAATGGTGCCGGAAAATCCACATTGATGAAGATTCTCTTCGGTATGGATGAGATCCACCAGACCGGTGGATATGGAGGGGATGTCCTGATCAATGGAGAGAAGGTACAATTTGCCTCTCCCATCGATGCGTTGGCTGCAGGAATCGGTATGGTGCATCAGGAGTTTTCCCTGTTGCCGGATTTCACTGCCACCGAGAACATCCTGCTCAACCGGGAACCCTTGAAGTATACGTGGCTTTCCGAAGTGTTCGGGGAGCGGATGAACACCCTTGACCGCACTGAGATGGAAGAGATTTCCAAGCGTGCGATCGCTCGGCTCAATGTACCCCTTGATGCCGACATGTTGGTTTCCCAGATGCCGGTAGGGCACAAGCAGTTCACCGAGATTGCCCGGGAATTGAGCAAGGAATCAACCTCGGTGACTGATGGCATCAAGCTGTTGGTGTTGGACGAACCGACCGCCGTACTCTCCGAGCAGGAGGCTGACAGCCTGCTCAGTGCCATGCGCAAGCTCAGTGAAACGGGGATTGCAATCATATTCATCACCCACCGTCTGCAGGAGATTCTGGACGTATGTGATACGATCATGGTCATGCGCGACGGAAAGATCATCAAGACCGTACCTGCTGAAGGGGTGGTCATCACCGATATTGCACGTTGGATGGTTGGTCGTGATGTCAATACTGCACAGCGCCAAGCTCGTGATTTCGATTATGCAAACAAGCCGGTCATTCTCTCCATGGAGAACCTTTGGGTTGATATGCCCGGTGAAGTGGTACGCAATGTGAACCTTGACGTACACAAGGGTGAGATCCTTGGCATCGGAGGAATGGCAGGGCAGGGCAAGCTGGGTATTCCCAACGGTGCAATGGGTCTCTTCCCCGCAGGGGGAAAGATTACCTTCGAGGGTAAGCAGATTGAGCTGAACAATCCCCGCAACTTCCTTGATGCCGGTATGGCCTTCGTAAGTGAGGACCGTCGTGGTGTTGGCCTGTTGCTGGATGAAAGCCTGGAATGGAATATCTCTTTCACTGCAATGCAGGTGCAGGAGAAGTACCTGAAAAAGTATTTGGGTGGGGCCATCAAATGGCGCGACCAGGATGCCATTGCGGCTGAAACAAACACCTATGTGAAACAGATGGAAATTCGCTGTACCAGTACCAAGCAGAAAGCAAAGGAGCTCAGTGGAGGCAACCAGCAAAAAGTCTGCCTTGCCAAAGCATTTGCCGTAGCCCCCAAACTGCTGTTTGTCAGTGAGCCTACCAGAGGCATTGACATCGGGGCGAAGTCATTGGTGCTGAAAGCACTTCGCAAGTACAACGAGGAGAGCGGGACCACGATCGTCATGATCTCCAGTGAATTGGAAGAACTTCGGGCAATTTGTGACCGAATAGCCATCATCAGTGACGGTAAGGTCTTCGGGATTCTTCCGGCAACTACGGATAGTGCGCAATTCGGCCTGCTGATGGTCGGTCAGGCCGGTCCGGTACAGGAAGGAGGGAGCGTATGAACACAGAGAAGCTGACTTCTTCGGTCAAGGGCTTGGTGAAATCTTTTGGACTTCCCCGTATCATCATCGCATTGTTCCTGTTGGTACTCTTCATTCTTGCTCCCTTTGTGGGTGTGAATGTCGGAACCAGTCTTTCAGATACGCTCAACAGGTTCGGAATGAATGCCGTCATGGTACTTGCCATGGTCCCGATGATCCATAGTGGTTGTGGCCTGAACTTCGGACTTCCGCTTGGCATCATTGCAGGCTTGCTGGGAGCAACCATCTCCTTGCAAGTGAACATTCCCGGTCCCACCTCGTTCCTGCTTGCCATGCTCTTTGCAACCCCGTTTGCCGTCATCCTTGGATGGGGGTATGGACAGTTGCTGAACAGGGTCAAGGGTGGTGAGATGATGATCGCCACCTATGTGGGATTCTCCAGTGTGGCCTTCATGTGCATCATGTGGCTCTTGCTCCCGTTCAGCAATCCTACCATGGTTTGGGGGTACAGCGGCTCAGGCCTTCGTACCACCATCAGTGTGGAAGGGTATTACCTGCATGTTCTGAACGACTTGTTGTCGATCAGGCTGAGTGATCACCTGCTCATTCCTACCGGTATGATTCTGTTCTTTGCCTTGCTTGCCTTCATCATCTGGGCCTTCCTGCACACAAAAACAGGCACAGCAATGACTGCAGTCGGGTCGAACCCGGTATTTGCGCGTGCCAGCGGCATCAACGTGGACAAAGTGCGAACCCTGAGTGTGGTCATGTCAACATGGCTCGGTGCAATGGGTATCTTGGTGTATCAGCAGAGTTTTGGATTCATCCAGCTCTACATGGGGCCCTTCTACATGGCCCTCCCGGCTGTTTCAGCCATCCTCATCGGAGGAGCCTCGGTGAATAAGGCATCCATCCTGAATGTCGTGGTGGGGACCTTCCTTTTCCAGGGGATTGTAACCATGACGCCTTCGGTGATGAACTCAATGATTCACACCGACATGAGTGAGGTGATAAGGATTGTAGTTTCCAATGGAATGATCCTGTACGCCTTGACGAGAAAAACGGAGGCTGTACGATGACGCTTCATATGACCAAAACCCAGAAAGTACTCCGCTTCATGGGCAATAACACTGTTCCCATTTTGTTTCTCATCATTTGTGCTTTCGGGATTCCCCTCAGCGGATATTCGGCCAATTACCTGGTAAGTGAGGTTGTCGTCCGAATTGCCCGTAACTCCTTTTTGATCGTGAGTCTTCTGATTCCCATCCTTGCCGGTATGGGCTTGAATTTTGGCATGACCCTGGGTGCCATGGCAGGCCAGATCGGTCTGATCTTCATCAGTGATTGGGGTATTGCTGGTATTCCGGGAATACTGCTTGCAATGATCATATCCACTCCGATTTCCATCCTTTTGGGCTGGTGGTGTGGAAAGATACTGAACTTGGCAAAAGGGCGGGAGATGGTAACCAGTTACATCATCGGCTTCTTCATGAATGGTATCTATCAGCTGATCGTCCTGTACGGCATGGGTGCCATCATCCCGATTCGTTCCAACGCGTTGGTCTTGCCCAGAGGCTATGGTATTCGCAATACAGTCAACCTGATTGGAATCCGCAAGTCCTTGGACAACCTCTTGACGGTTCGCATCTTTGGTGTCCCTGTTCCCTTGGTGACATTCGCAGTCATCGCTCTGCTCTGTATCTTTGTGCTTTGGTTCAAGAAGACCAAGCTGGGCCAGGATATGCGGGCAGTAGGACAGGATATGGAAGTGGCACGTGCTGCAGGCATCCGGGTCGAGCACACAAGGATTGTATCCATCGTCATCTCAACCGTGTTTGCCGGTTATGGCATGATCCTGTACCTGCAGAATATCGGTACGCTGAACACCTACAACAGCCATATGCAGATTGGTATGTTCAGTGTTGCAGCCCTGCTGGTAGGCGGCGCAACCGTTGCAAAGGCGAATATCCGAAACGTCTTTTTGGGAGTCATCCTTTTCCATCTGATGTTCATTGTCTCCCCGATGGCAGGCAAGAACCTCATTGGTCAGGCTCAGCTTGGAGAGTATTTCAGAGTGTTCGTCTCCTACGGTGTCATCACAATTTCGCTTGTCCTGTATGAGGTACGCAAGAAGCGTGACCAAGGTCTAGCCGGCTTGGTGTTGGCAGCAGAACAGGAGGAAACCGTATGAAACTGAATCTTACCAGAACCTTCTGGATCCGAGTTGCCGCCATTGCAATCATCTTGGTCTTCTCGGTGTTTCTTTTCTTCATCGGCAAGCAGCACACCGTCTTGGTCGACAACAAAGCGGTAACGGTGAACGGTGTTGAGCTGAAAGCCCTCCAGCTTGTGGAGGTGGAGGTCAATACGCTTGGCTCAATGGAACTGGCGGCTCGTGACAGGGACAAGTTTGATGTCACCGGTCAAAAGCATAAGGTGACGGTGATCTACACCGATGCGAACTGGGAGGAACATACCATTGTCCGTACCTTCAGGATTCCCTTGATGCAGGAAATGGTAATGATTCTGCTCCCTGCCTTGGTAGCCGATCCAGAAGGGGACCAGAGCCTTTGGCTTGAGAAGTATGAGTTGCCCACCTATGCCATGACGGCTCCTGCAGAAGAGCCTGTAGTCACGGATGATCTGGCTATTCTGTCTGACATCTAGAAACATCAATCATGCAACAGGGGGGATATCGTGTGATATCCCCTTTGTTGCATCTAGGTGAAATATCAGCAAGAATAGTCATTAATACTCTACAATATAAAAAAATACACGAGAATAACAGACATGTGTCAGGATGCTTTCTCATAGTACACTGTCTGAATTATACCCCTGCGTTGTCAGTATTCATTGACGGGGGAGCATAGTGAGGGTAGGATAAAGATACGGAAAGACCATGGTTTGTGTTTCCTTCTAGACTTGGTCTTTTCAAGAGTCGTAGACGATTTCTTCAGACCGTTCCCTTTGCGTGGGGGGATCGAACAGATGGCGGCTGCCTGGGATGGTAGCCGCCTGTCTTGAGAGAAAAGGGTATGGTCGGTAATGAGGCTTCGCGGGGTGCGGAGCCTCATTTTTGGGGCTCATGGGCTTGGGGCATGATGCACATGCTGTTGGTGAGAAAGTCGAGAAACACATCCTCGGTCACCGGTTTTGAGAAGTAATAGCCCTGCACGTAGGCAATTCCCGCTTTTCTGACGGCCTGAAGCTGAGCTTCGGTCTCAACCCCTTCGGCAACCATTTGCTTGCCCAATGTAGTGAGCATCCCGGCAATCACGCTGAGCAACTGGGATTGGTTCCGGGTATTTGAGACCACGCTCCGATCAATCTTTACGGTTGAGAAGGGGCGCTCGACCAATGTCTCCAGGTTTGCGTAGCCTGTGCCGAAATCATCAAGAAGGAAATGGATGCCTGCTTCTTGGTAGACTTTCCAGGCAGCTTGGGTTGTTTTCCCCGGGGAGAGCAGCATCGATTCCGTCACCTCGAATCTGATCAAGGAAGGATCCACCCTGTACGTTCCGACTATGTTCAAAATTCGGTGTGCAACATCGCTTGAGGCAAGGTCTTCTGCGGAAATGTTGATGGAAATGTGGGAGAGGGCAACCCCAAATTCCTGATGTGTGGCGAGCAGGGCGCACACTCTGTCTACGACTATCTCGGTCAGCTTGGTGATGAGGCCGACCTGTTCGGCCAGCGGAATGAACTCTGCAGGGCTTATGACTCCCAGTTGGTCGTCCTGCAGCCGCATCAAGGCTTCCGCCCCAATGATCCTGTTGTCGTGGATGTCGATGATCGGTTGGTAGTGGATCAGGACCCGTGACGTATCGGAAATGGCCTTTCTGATGCTGGATAGGATTTCCAATCGCCTTTGACGAAGGTGGATGAGCTTCTGGTTGAAGATGATGACCGAGAAACGTCGATTTTCCTTGATGGCGGATAGGGTGAATTCCAGCGACTCAACCACCTCATCGGCAGTATTCAGGCTCAAGGGTGTCTCTGCAATGGCAATATTGACGTGAAAACCCAGATGCAGCGTTCCGATTTCCCATCCCTGTGCAGTACGGGAGCGTATGGCCCGAACCCTTCTGACAATCTCGTTATGGCTGAGATGAGGGAAGACAAGGGCGAACCGGTTTCCCACCACTCGGTATGAAGCTCCTTCCAGTTCCGACAGGAATGAGGCAAAGCCCTTGAGCAACGCATCACCCACCCCATACCCATGTCGCTCGTTCACCAAACGGAAGTTCTCGATGTCGACCATCAGCAGTGTGACCCGTTCCTTTTGAATGGTGATGTGCACAAGCTTGTCATAGAAGGCTTGGTAGTTGGGAATGCGAGTCAGCCGGTCGAGAGTCAACTCTTTCCGTTGCCACACCAGATAGCTGAGCAACAGGATGAAGCTGTTGCTCAGTGCCAGCAGGTATGGCTGGCGAAAGAGCTGGAAGAAGAGCAGGGAGAGGAGGAGAAAGGAGATGATCAGTGAGAAGAGCAACCTGCTGAATACGGTGATGGAACGCCAACGAACCACCAAGCAGACCATTGCTATGAGAATGTAGAGGCTGCTGAGCAACAGCACCAAGGATACCCCGATGCCACCGCTGAGTCTCGTTCCGTCGAATTGGAACAATCGATGCAAAAAAAGGTCTGCCATGCTTACAAGCGAGAACAAGCCGAACAGCGCCGCCTGCAGTTTGGTCAGCAAGGAAAGGGCCTGCTTGGATTGGAGCACCCACTGTTCGATGACCAGCATCCACATCAGGATGAATGCCCCTATTGTGACGGTGTGAAAGATGGAAAGCATGCGAGTCAGGGGCAAGCTGAGTCTGAAGATACCAGCCAACTGCAGATGGAAGAGTATGGAAAAGAGCAGATATGCCAAGGACGCATAGGTGACCCAGAGCAGGGTGTCTTCTTTTGTTTTTTCTCGAGTTCTTCTCGAATACTTGTGTGCAAATACAATCGATGAGACGATGATCAGCGAAAGCACTTCAGCAACGATAAGTTCCATTCATCTCTCCAGGGAAGCAAAACAAAGCAGTACGATGCGCTTCATGTTCATCGTACTGCAATTTGCAAATTTCTGCAAAATCTTTTGGTTGTGGTTCAGTTCTCGAAGAAGCGGTCACCGATATCCTTGCGGTACCATGCTCCCTCAAAATTGACGTGGGGAACACCCCTGTACGCATTCTTGTTTGCGTTCATGATGTTGTAGCCGACACCTACCACAGTGACACAGCGTCCTCCGGTTGTAAGCAGCTTGCCGTCAAGCTCCTGAACGCCGCCGAAGAAATATCTGGGAGCACCTTCAAAGGCATTGAGCAGAAGGGATGCCGGCATGGGGTCGAGCGGTTTGCCGATGATTGGGGACTGAGGATAGCCTTTGGAGGCAACCACCAGGGCAACTGTTGACTTATTGGATACTTCCAAGGTCAAGGAGGAGAGGGTATCTGCCTTCATGGCGTTGAGGATGTCAACGATGTCTGTTTTGATGAGGGGTACGAATGCTTGTGCTGCAGGGTCATTGAACCGCACGTGGTAGTCCACCAAGATTGGCCCTGTTTTGGTAATGATGACGCTGATGGTAAGTACGCCCTTGTAGGCCATGCGCTCAGCTTTCAGGCCGAACAGGGTTGGTTCGATGATGGTATCGATCAAGGCCTGTTTCACATCCTGCTGGAGGGGAACCGGGCAAATGGAGCCCATGCCTCCGGTGGGAAGGCCTCCTTCCTCAGCCTTCATGTAGTCACTGGAGGTGGGAAGCATCAGATAGCCCTTGTTGTCCAAGAAGAGCGTAACGGTGATAGGAAGCCCTGCAAGGTGCTCCTCAAGGATGATCGGGCCGGTAGCCAGAAGCCCCCGGGAGAAGTCCATCAGGGTATCATAATCGGAGGAGTCCACCATGACCCGGCTTGGGGCTATGGCGTTGCTCTTGACGACAAAGCGCTCTTTCTCGTGCCTCTTGAGGTAGTCGGAAAGTGTCTCCTCATCTTCGAACAATGCATGTGTCGGAGTGGGGATGTTGTGCCGATCGGAGAACATGCGGGAAAAGTTCCTGTCACCTTCCAGCTTCAGCGTCTTGTTCGGTGCCCCGAAGGTATCGATGCCCCGCTCATTGAGGTAGTCGATCACACCGGTGAACAGCGGCGCCTCAGTACCGACAAAGACAAAGTCAATGGCATGCTCGCAACAGGCTTCGTGGACCTGTTTCGGGTCAGAGGGATCGATGGCAAGATTGATGGCAATGGATTGGGTGCCGACGTTGCCAGGGGCAACAAACAGGCCATCGATCAGACGACTCTGGGAGAACCACCATGCAATGGCATGATCCTTCGCTCCGGAACCTAATACTAGTACTCTCATTGCACTTCCTTCCCGATCAGATTACTCCAGTAAACGTACCATTTTACCGCTTCACAGGTCAACAAGTCCTCTGAGGGCAACATGGTAATGCTCTGCCTTGGTGGCTTGCACCACCGCTTGCTTGATCGAGGATGTATTGGGCACTCCCTTGAGGTATGAACAGGTATGTTTGCGCATGAGCGTACAGGCCGTTTTCTCCCCGAAGGCTTCAATCATGAGATCCAGATGCCGCAAAATTGCCTCGTGGCGCATGGCAATGGTTGTCTGGGGTACTTCTTCATCCTTGAGGATTGCTTTCGCCTGAGAGAAGATGAAGGGGTTTCCTATGGCTCCCCGCGCAAACATCACCCCATCGATCCCGGTTTGGGCAAGCATGCGTTTAGCATCCTCAGCCCTGAAGAGATCTCCTGAGCCGAAGACCGGCACTTGGTAGTGATGGTCAATGCAAAACTGCTTGAGCTCCGTTAGCTTTGACCAATCTGCAAACGGTGCATACCCTTTGCTTCTGGTTCTCGCATGGAGGGTGAGCATGCTGGCTCCCCCATCCAGTGCGGCTTGGGCGAATGTCAGGAAATTTTCGCTGTTTTCATCCCAGCCTGTGCGGAATTTGACCGAGACCGGAATGTCGGTGGTATCGGTGATGATACGAACCACCTCGGTGATCAGCGACGGGTTCTTCATCATCGCCGACCCAGCCCCTGTTTTTGTTACCTTGGGAACCGGACAGCCGCAGTTGATGTCAATGACGTCACAGTGATAGGGCTTCAGCTGATCGAGTGCTTCTTTCAGCGAATCGGTACTTCCCATGAAGAGTTGGATGGCATATTGCTTCTCATTTGGGGCACGGTCCATCAGGCAGAGGGTTTTCTCACCTTCTCGTGCAAGCCCTTCGGCACTGACCATTTCGGTATAGCTGAAATCGGCGCCATGCTCGATGCAAAGAGTCCTGAAAGGGATATCGGTATACCCTGCCAAGGGTGCAAGAAACACATTCCCTGGTACGGTGACAGGGCCGATCTGTACTGAGTGATAGAGGTTCTGTTCGTTCATAGGTCCTTTGGCAAGGCAAACGCCTTGAGGCTGTTAGCATAAAGGCTTTCGGTAAGCTCTTCAAGTGATGTCTGCCGCAGCTCCGCAAGGACCTTGACCGTCTCGATGAGGTACTGGATCTTATTGCGTTCTCCCTTATAAGGATAAGGAGTCATGAAGGGGGCCTCGCTCTCCACCACCATGCGGTCGGGGGGCAGGCGCATTGCCACTTCATGCAGGGCCTTGCTGTTGCGGAAGGTCAGATTGCCTGCAAAAGAGAAGGTGAGCGGCAGGTCAAGTGCCTGTCTTGCAAACTCCCAGTCCTCCCCGAAGCAGTGCAGGATGCCCCCTTTCGGGGGAAGCTTCTGTGCAAGGATCGGCAAAAGATCCTCACCGGCATTGCGGTTGTGGATGATGACCGGAAGGTCCAGATGCCGTGCAATCTCCAGATGCTTGAGCATCAGCTCAATCTGCAGCATCTTGTCCCCTCCGAACATGTGGAAGTAGTCCAGGCCTGTCTCCCCGATTGCCACAACCCCCCGTTTCTGGGCATGGGCGATGACCCGATCCTCCCAATCCTTGCCCGGATTGGCGACCTCGGTCGGACTGACCCCAACGGCATGGAACACAGAGTCGGAACTCTCCAGATTTGCATAGGTGCGTTCAAAGTCGGCCAGACTGTTGCAGATGCTTACCACATGCCTGACTGACTTGACTTTCGCCATCTGGACGGCAAGCAGTTGCTCCATCTTGTCGTCTTGCAGAAGCCCTATGTGGGCGTGCGTATCAAACAGTTGCATACCGACTCCTTGAGAAGAATCTCACATGTTGGAAGATGTGTACAAACTATACCATGGGTTATAGTGGCCGTCAACGTGGTAACTCGAATACTGTCAATTACTTATATCAATCGAATGATGGTTTGACAAATTCATGGGCACGTGGTAGCTTTACAACGTTACTGCCATTTTGGCAAAGGATTTGCATGAAGAAAGAACGAATGCGTGCCGTCGATGCTCCGGTTCAGCGAAACCGACCATCCACCGGCTATATATATTTGGTGAAAAACCCCTCTTCCAACGAAACCAGTATCTGTGCATGGGATTCTGTTCTCTACCCCGGCACAAGTGTGGTTGCACCGACCCGCTATGGTCTTGACCTGGGTATCATCGTCTCCAGTGCCGATCGCCTGGGAGGTGAGTATACCCCAGGTTGCGACCAGTGCCGGGGTGCCTGCCTGCACGGTGAGTGTGCGGACAAGAACGAAGAGGATGGGCAAGAGATGCCCGTTGATGCGGAGATTGAGCTGCTCTACCAGGCGGATCCGGATGAAGACCCCTGCGATACGTGTGAGGGGTGCAATCCGCATCCCGAACCACAGGAGGTATCTCTTTCTGGGGATATCATCTGGATTGAACGGTTGGCCACTCCTTCGGACTTGACGCGGTACCAGGAGCTGGTGGCGAAAGAGGATGAGGCGATGCGCATCTGTCGTGAGAAAATTGCGCATCACAAGCTGGATATGAAACTGGTTACCGCCCATTTCTTGCTTGGTGAGCCGAAAATCATTTTCTTTTTCACTGCTGATGTCCGTGTAGACTTCCGTGAGCTGGTCAAGGACCTTGTTTCGGTCTTCAGGATTCGCATCGAACTGCGGCAGATCGGGGTGCGCGATGAGAGCAGGGTTCTTGGAGGCCTTGCCGTGTGTGGCCGGGATTTTTGTTGCCATAGTGTCACGGACAAGCTGAATCCGGTTTCCATCAAGATGGCCAAGGAGCAGAATCTGTCGCTGAACTCCATGAAGATAAGCGGACCCTGCGGGAGGTTGCTCTGCTGCCTTTCCTATGAGTTTGATTTCTATGTGGAGGAAAAACGCCATTATCCACCGGAAGGAAGCAAATTGAAGGTGGGCTTTGACTTGATGAAAGTTACGGAAGTCAACATACTTTCAAAGAAGATTTCCTTGAGCGGCAGCGAAGGAAGGATGTTGGGCATCCCCCAAACTGCTGTGTTCTACAACGAGGAAACCAGTCGTTGGGAGATTACGAAGGAGTATGCGGACGAATTTTTGTCCAACTGAAGTAAAGCATTGTATTGACCGATTTTAGAGACTGTGATATGTTTTTACACCGTCGGCCCTGTGTTGCCGACATCATCTTTGATAAATGAACTACGTATTCAAGGTAATATGTTTGGAGGTATTACGTGATTAACAGGTCTGCTGAGAAAAGAGAGCGACAGAACAGCGTTCGGAGAATGAGGAACCGTGCCGCAAAGAGCACCATGCGCACCGCAATTAAGAAATTTGACGCCGCTGTGGTCGCCAATGACAAGGATACTGCCGCTTCCGCTCTTGCACTGAGCCTCAAGTTGCTTGATTCAACTGCAAGCAAGGGTATCATCCATAAGAATACTGCCAGCCGAAAGAAGTCCAGATTGGCAGCACGCTTCAACAAGCTGAACGAACAGGCTGCAGTACAGGCCTGATTTCAACTCGTTGGATTGAGAACCGATGGTGATATCGGTGTATAGCGCATGCACGAATATTGTGTTGAAGGAGTAACCATGGCAGGACCAAAGTTGACAAAAGCAGCCATAATCGAGAGTCTTCATGAGAAGCATGGACTGAATAGGGCCGATATCCACAAGATCATTGATGAGTTCTTTGAAGAAGTGAAGGAAGGCCTCAAGAATGATCAGGTCATTGAACTCCGCGGATTTGGTACGTTTGAGGTACGCACCCGCAAAGGCAGGGAGAAAGCTCGCAACCCCAAGACTGGCGCCATTGTCGCCGTTGAGACTCATGGGGTCGCAATCTTCCGTCCTGGCAAGGAGCTCAAGGACTACGTGTGGGACCTACGTGACAACAAACCGGTAAACGACTGAATTATCACGCCTCTGAAGTAGGAGATACTCTCTTGGTTGATTTGCACGCACGACGGAGCCTCAGAACGGTTTGTTCTGAGGTTCTTGTATTGGTAGTATCGGCATTCGTCCATTCCATTGCCTTTCCTGGCCTTGTCTCGGCCCATGGTGTGGGATTCATTGCCTTCGTTTCCCTGATTCCTGTTTTCCTGGTAATCAGGAATACGACATGGAAGCTGACGCCTGTCTATGGCTTCTTGTACGGCTTCATGTTCTACCTGTTCTTCAACTACTGGCTCAAGACATTTCATCCATTGGCCATCCTCATCGTGCCCATCATCAAGGGAGGGGAGATGCTCATGCTCTTCCCCATCCTGAAGGCAGCGCAAAAGCTGTTCAGGAAGTATGGGTATCTTGTTGAGTCCTTGGTGTATGTCGCCTACTCCTATCTCAGTCAGGATTGGTTTGCCGGCTATCCTTACGGTACCCTTGGATCTGCTCTCTATCAGTATCTTCCGCTTATCCAAAGTTCCGAGATCTTCGGCATCTGGGGTGTGAACCTGCTCATGGTCCTGCCCCAAACCTTCCTTGCCTATCATGGGCATGCATACCTGAAAGATCGGTCTGTCTCGTTCACCTCTACCCTCCGATCCCATCGTCTGGTGGTCATCGCCTATCTCATTTTGTTTGTTGCAAACCTTATTTTCGGATTATTCAGCATCTCTTACTGGAGAGGACAAGAACCGGAAAAAACTTGGCGTGTCGCCACCATCCAGCATAGTGCGGACACGTGGAAGGGCGGGTATGCCACGTATAAGAACAACTTCAACAATCTACGCAAGATGAGCCTTGAGGTGCTTGGTTCTGATCCTGACATCATCCTTTGGTCAGAGACAGCGTTCGTACCCTCGGTCGCCTGGCACGAAAACTACCCGTCCGACCCTGCCACCTCAGCCCTGGTTGAGGAGTTTGTCTCATTCGGCAAGTCCCTCCCCATTCCCTTGGTTACCGGCAACCCTGAGGGCGTCATTGACGATCCGGATCTTCCTCCCTTGCTTTCGGATGGCTCTTGGAACCGAAAAGATTACAACACCGTCATTTTCTTTGAGGATGGGAAGATCAAGAATACGTACCGCAAGCAGCACCTGGTGCCGTTTACTGAGCACTTCCCCTATGAGAAGCAGATGCCTTGGCTCTACAACCTGTTGTTGGCAAACGACTACAACTGGTGGGAGAAAGGGCATGAGTCTGTGGTATTCGAGACGGAGGAGGGGGTGCGATTCTCCACTCCCATCTGCTTTGAGGATGTATTTGGGTATCTGAATGCCGGCTTTGTAGCCAGTGGGGCTGACGTGATTGTCAATATGACCAACGACGGGTGGTCGAAAGCGGTCTCTGCCGAGGTGCAGCACCTCGGTCTTGCAGTGTTCCGCTCCATTGAGAATCGCAGGACCACCGTAAGGGGTACCAACAGCGGAATGACGTGTGTCATCGATGTGACCGGCAAGATTGTCGATCCCATGGAACCCTTCAAGGTTGGTTGGCACATCTATGATGTTCCGGTGTTCACCGGGGAGGTCCATGGACTTACCTTCTATACCCGGTATGTCGACTGGTTCGCGTTCCTTTCCATCTATCTTTCGCTTATCTTGCTGGCAGGGGCATCCCTGTATCATTTGTACCTGTTCTTCTCGAGGAGAAAGCATACATCATCATGACCTACCACAGCGCAGCACTTTTCATCATCGGAACGGAACTTACCCGTGGCGTCATTGCAGACAAGCATTGCCAGGTTCTGTCCAGTCAGCTTACCCAACTTGGGTTTCGTGTCGACCGCATGGTTTTGGTCCCGGATGACGGTACCATTGCCGAGGTGCTCGAGGATTGCATAACCCATTGTGATGTGGTTCTGCTTACCGGAGGACTGGGGCCTACAAGCGATGATATGACACGTTCCATTGTTGCTTCTCTTGCAAAAGTCCCTCTGGTTCGGGACCAGCAGACATTTGAGCAACTCTATCAGCGCATTGGGGAGCGCATCTGGGGGGCAAATGAGCAACAGATCATGATTCCCCAAGGGTTTGAGGCCATTCCCAATCCATTTGGGACCGCTGCAGGCTTTCGGGGGTTCATTCCGTCGGGAAACCGTCAGATTGCCTGTGTAGCCATGCCCGGGCCTCCGAGGGAGATGGATCCCATGTTCTTCGACCAAGTGCTTCCTTGGTTGGCCCAGCTCATCGGACATGATGATTTCTCCCGCAGCGAGTATTCAACCTTTTTGATTCCGGAAGCGAAACTTGAGGAGCTGTGCAAGTCGGTCACCTTCAATGGCCTTACCTGGGGCACCAGGTTCCAGGATCTGAAGATCAGCCTCTATCTCAATGGGGGAAGCGGGGAGGAGCGGACACTCATGGCGGACCGCCTGCGCGGGTTGGTCGGTCCCTCGTTGGTGGTTGATGGCGATGTCATGCCATCGGCCTTGTTGACCGACCTGCTTCTTGCGCGCAACGAGACGATCAGCTGTGCAGAAAGCTGTACTGCAGGGTTTGTTGCAAAATTGCTTACCGACCAGAGCGGCAGTTCTGCCTGGTTTTATGGTGGGGCAGTAACCTATGCAAATGAGGCGAAGCGCGAACTGCTCGGAGTATCCGAACTGACGCTGGAGAACCATGGGGCTGTCAGCGAAGCGTGTGTACGTGAGATGGCGGAAGGCATGCTTACCCGCTCGGGTACAGATTGGGCTCTTGCAGTCAGCGGAATCGCAGGGCCTGATGGGGGCAGCAAGGAGAAACCGGTGGGAACCGTCTGGTTTGGGTTTGCCGGCAAGAAACGGCAGACAGAGGCAGTATGCGTCCATCTCAGCTCATGGGGCAGGGAATCGGTTCGCAGAAAAGCCTCCGTTGTAGCACTTATTCTAGCAAGCCGCTATATCAAGGGAGATTGCTTGCTTGACACTGTCGACAAGTGGCAATATATTTAGATTACTAATCGCGGGAATCCTACAAACGAATCGCTATTTCATTTCCGCATATGCAAACATCCTGTATTACTGTTTAGGAGCCGGGCCTCTGGTGCACTTCTTTTTGTAGTGTAGTGCCCAATAAAACCTGTTCCGCTGGAGTTTATCCTATGTCTTCCGAAGAATTAATCCAACCTGAAGCTGATCTTCCACTCTCCTCTGATCAGGAAAGTGCAAAGAAACCTGTACGGCGCATCACCAGAAAAAAAAGTCCTGTTGCAGCAAAAGCTTCAGAAACCGAAACCCAAGTTCGTGAAACTGTCACAGAAGAGCAGGAAACCTCAGAACAGAAGAAGCGAAGGGGCAGACCCAAGAAAGCAAACACGGTAAAACGTGCAGAAACTGATGCAACCAACGCTGAACAACCACAATTGGACCTTTCCGTTGAGGAAAAGCCTGCTGTTGAGAAACGTGAGACGCAACAAGAACCCGCTGAGAATGCCCAGAGAAATCGGGATAATGATCAGCAACCCCCCAGAAACCAGAACCAATTCCGTAAGAGCAATCCTCAATTCAACAACCGAAACAATCGCAACCAGCAGAGTCGTGGCCACTCCAAGAACTCCTTCCAGAAAAGTCAGAGTTTTGGTTCCAATCGCCCCATGCGTCAGAACCAGATGGATGAGTCCTCCCTTGACCTGAATATCGAGGAGCATCCTGAAGCACCTGTTCTCCTGCTTGAGCACTATACCAATCTTTCCATTGATGAACTGAGGAAAGTTGGCATTGAGCGTGGCATGCAAGCCGACACCATCCTTGATCTGCGCAAGCAGGAAATTGTGGCCGAAATCTTGCGGATCCACACCACAGCCGGTGGGGTCATCGTGGGAACCGGGACGCTGGAAATCCTTCCTGACGGATTTGGATTCCTGCGTTCTCCGTTCAATAGTTACCTTTCGGGCTTGGAGGATGTGTATGTATCCCCCGCCCAGATCAAGAGTCTCTACCTGAAGACCGGCGATGTCGTGTACGGACAGATCAGGACACCAAGGGAGAATGAACGCTTCTTTGCCATCCTCAAGATCCTCAAGGTGAATGGTGATGAGCCCATCGTGGCAAAGATGCGGGTACCGTTTGACAGCCTTACCCCCCTCTTTCCCGACCAGCGGCTTCGTCTGGAAACGCTTGAGGAAGATATGTCTGCACGTATCATCGACATGTTCTGTCCGATCGGGAAAGGCCAGCGTTCGCTGATTGTTGCCCCTCCCCGTACCGGTAAGACGGTGCTTTTGCAGAAAATCGCCAATTCGATCAGCACCAACCACCCTGAGGTGGTGTTGATGGTACTGCTGGTCGATGAACGCCCCGAGGAAGTGACGGACATGCGCCGCCACGTCAAAGGCGAGGTAATCGCTTCCACCTTTGATGAGCAGGCGAGCCGACACGTACAGGTAGCCGAGATGGTCATCGAGAAGGCCAAGCGCCTGGTGGAGCACAAGAAGGATGTCGTCATCCTCCTTGACTCCATCACCCGTCTTGCCCGTGCTTACAACCAGACCGTCCCCGCCAGCGGAAAGATCCTCAGCGGTGGCGTCGACTCCAATGCACTGCACAAGCCCAAACGCTTCTTTGGTGCCGCCCGAAACATTGAGTTCGGAGGAAGCCTTACCATCATCGCAACCGGTTTGATCGAGACCGGATCGAGAATGGATGAGGTTATTTTCGAAGAGTTCAAGGGCACCGGCAACAACGAAATCATTCTGGATAGAAGACTTGCAGACAAGCGCTTGTGGCCTGCAATCAACATCAAGAAGAGCGGAACACGTCGTGAAGACCTGTTGCTGCCCCCTGATGAGGCAGCTCGGATCTGGCTTACCCGTAATGCGGTCAATGATATGGACGACCAGGAGATGACTCCGTTCCTCATT
>Ga0172378_10002460_pt1 | contig 17344 bp, 10 predicted proteins | sample GrowelOW332metaG_FD_119755 | JGI IMG/M metagenome (GOLD analysis project Ga0172378, IMG submission 119755) | Groundwater microbial communities from an aquifer near a municipal landfill in Southern Ontario, Canada - Pumphouse #3_1 metaG | ecosystem: Environmental > Aquatic > Deep subsurface >... | reverse complement strand
TCGTGTAGGTTGGAAAACAGGCACCAGTTTCGGAAACAAAGATGCATGGTCTATCGGTGTGACCCCTGAATATGTGGTCGGAGTTTGGGTAGGCAATGCCGACGGCGAAGGTCGCCCAGGTCTCACAGGTGTAACCCATGCAGCTCCCGTCATGTTTTCAATCTTCAACCAATTGCCAGCCACTTCCTGGTTTAAGAAACCATCCAAAGGTATGGTCAGTATTGAAATCTGCCCACAGAGCGGATACAGACGAGGGCCAAACTGTCCCGAAGGAAAGTTTAAAAATGCAAGCAAGACTGAAGAGAAGTGCGCTAGCTGTCCATATCACCGAATTGTACATCTATCACCAGACAAGAAAAATCGCGTCACTTCACGTTGCATGTCGGTCAATAAAATGATTCACGAGAAGTGGTTTGTATTACCGCCTTCCATGGAGTGGTACTATAAGATGCACAACTCTTCCTACAAATCTTTGCCCCCATACCAAGACGGCTGTATAGCCGCCAACGAAGCCTTACCAATGGAGTTTGTCTATCCTAAAGAGGATAGTAAACTTTTCATACCGATTGATATCGATGGTAAAAAGAGCGAAATCATCTTCGAGGTTGCCCATCACGACAAAGATGCCACACTCTATTGGCACTTGGACGAGCAATATATCGGAAACACTTACCAGTTTCATAAGAAAGGAATTGATGCCGAAGTAGGAAAACACATCCTAACCATTACGGATAATCAAGGAAACACCATCAACAAGAAGTTTGAGATTGTAAACTAAGAAGCGGTATAGAAACCACAACTTTTTTTCTTGAACTGTCGTTTCCTGAATTTAGTTGACATAAAATAATTCGTGGTCAAAAAATGTCCACGGACTTTTTCTCTTGATCCAGAATCACCAAAGCCTATTTTCGTTTTTATCCGAACGATATTTTGTCTTTTTTAAGTTTCCATTTACAAACATAATGAGAGAGGTCTACAAAATTTATCTAAATTTGTGACGTTAATAAAAAGAGGAGAATCAAAAACACTCCATCTAGAAACATTCATCAAAAGGAAAATGAGGCAATTCGCTTTAATTCTATTATTTGCAATAAGCTCGATAACGGGCATATTTTCTCAAATCAACACAGATAGAGTTCTCTCTATCGGAAGGAATGCCCTATATTTCGAAGACTATATTCTTTCCATTCAATATTTCAATCAGGTAATCCGGATCAAACCCTACTTGGCAGATCCCTACTTCTTTCGTGCTGTTGCAAAGATAAACCTGGAAGATTACCAAGGTGCAGAAGACGACTGTACTTTAGCTTTGGACCGCAATCCATTCATGATCAATGCTTACGAGTGTAGAGGCATAGCCCGCATCAACCTGAAGAAATACAAAGAATCCATTGAGGATTTTGAAAAGGGACTGGAATTCGACCCCGACAACAAACGTTTTTTGCTATACAAAGGTGCCGCCTATCTTCAAGACAAAAAATACAAAGAGGCCGTCCAGTCTCTTACCACGGCTATCGACAAACATTCACAGTTTGTGGATGCTTACATCAACAGAGGGCACGCTTATCTGGCGTCAGAAGATACAGTAGCTTCCATGTCCGATTTCGAGAAGGCACTCCAACTTGATAAGTTCAAGTCAGAAAGTTACGCTTCCAGAGGTTTGGTTTATTACTCGATGGGCAAATACCGCGAGGCATTGGACGACTACAACGAGGCCATCCGACTAAAACCCGAGCGTTCCGGTTACTACATCAACCGAGGCATTATTCGATACAATCTTAACGACTTGCGCGGAACAATGAGCGACTACGACAACGTCATTCAACTCGATCCGAACAACGTTTTGGCTTACTATAACCGTGGTTTGCTCCGCAACGAAGTAGGCGACAAGAACCGCGCCATCGAAGATTTCGACCGTGTTCTAGAATTTGACCCAGAAGATTACATGGCCCTTTACAACCGAGCTTTGATCGAAATTGATTTGGGAGAAGCCAACAAAGCCATCAGGGACATAAACAAAGTTCTAAAGAAATACCCGGACTTCTACCCTCTTTATTACAACAGATCACAAGCCAAAGAGCTGATGGGCGACAAGAAAGGTGCTCAACTAGACTTCAACCAAGCTTATTTGATGGAGAGGGAAGGTTGGAAGAAGAAAAAGGACGAAAAAGAACAAAAGAAAGGCGAAGAGAAAAACGAGAAGACAAGGGAACAATCAGATAAAAACATCAAAAACTTCAACCGACTAGTTATAGCAGATAAAGAGGACGAAGAGCGTCGATTCTCTTACAAGAGCGAAATCAGAGGAAAGGTACAGAATGTCAACTTCAACATTGACATGGAATCCATCTTCCTGCTCTCCTACTATATCAAAGACAGTGAGTTGAAACGTCCTGAATATTATAGCCAAGCCATCGCTGACTTAAATGGCAGTGGAAAGTTGCCAGCCAAATTAAAGATAGGCAACGACGAAAAACAACTTTCAAAAGAGCAGATCGATGAGCATTTCCAATCCATCGAAAAATACAAAAAGTTGGATAACATCAGCAACGATCACGTCAGCCTTCTTTGTCGCGCTATAGACTTCGATCTCATTCAGGATTATCAAAGTGCCATAGAAGATTACAACCGTACCATCGAGCTAAATCCTAATTCATGGATTGCTTACTTCAACAGAGGCAATATCCGTCACAAAAAGATGAATTATGAAAAATCGCTCGAAGACGAGGTTGTCATTGAAGAGAACACACACAAGGCAGAAGCAGGTTCTCAACTTGATTACGGTCTTATTCTTAACGATTACGACAAAGTAACACAGCTTTATCCTGATTTTGCATTTGCCTGGTTTAACAAGGGAAACATATTGGCAGAACAGAAAGACTATAGAAACGCCATTGCCAACTACACCAAGGCAATTGAAAAAGAGAAAGATTTTGCAGAGGCGTACTTCAACCGAGGACTCACCAGACTATACTTAGGCGAAAAGGATAAATGCATCGCAGATCTAAGTAAAGCCGGAGAGTTGGGAATCTACGTTTCCTACAACATCATCAAGAGAATTCAACAGGAATAGGCTTGGTTTTTAATCGTCTTTTTGACATTTAAAATTTATATACAACTATCTTTGCATAAAAAAGGAATCATCATGTATCGTTATCGAATTTTCATCATCGGTTTTTTTCTATCCCTATTTACATCGGCATTGGGAGAAGAGGAGATTGACCCACAATGGTTTTTTTCTTATTTAGAAAAAGAGGTGAAAGGTTTCTCACCCGAGCAACTCGACAGCACAAAAAATGCACTTATGAGTTCCTATATCAGAGAATACAGAGATTTCGGGAAAGAACGTGCATTGGATTCTTTGTCTCACCGTACTGACAAACTCATCAAAGAGAGCAAAAAAGAGGCAGGAATCATAGAGGAGCCTGCAAAAAAACAGGCAGCAAACGAGAACAACAAAGAAGCAGCAAACAAAAACGAACAAAGAACTAGGAAAGAGATCAATGAAGGCGAAGAGATTGAAAATCTAGAGAGACAAAAAGAGCAGATAGAACAGGATATTGAACGTCTGAGAAGAGCAAAAAAAGAAGAAAAAAGCAACAGATACACCTATTTCATAGTCAGAGAGATTGAAAAGACAGAGAAGAAGGCAGACTCTCTTACAAAATCTCAATTGAAGAGTGGTGCCAATAGCTACATGGAACCCATCACATTCGACTCCATCAGCCACAAAGACTTTCTTCCAATGTTCCCTTACGAAGGGATCTCCTACTACCCTCAAAAAGTAGATTCTGCATCTAAAACACATTTCGAGCAGGTATACCAAGAGGTTCTGATGAGAAATATGTTTAAGAGAAGAAGCCTTACTCAAATGGCTATTTATCAGCCCGAACTAATTGAGTTTTACAATTTGGGCACCTACGATGACAAATCAGGTGACATACGTAATAATAGAAGGGACGTTTATCTTATCGACTTAGAAAAGAGAAACAGAGAGCCTGTCTTCGATCAGTTAAGCAAACTGATGAAAAAGAAAAACGAGGGTCCTTGGAGCTCGTATAAAAAGTTGACCATTCACTTCTCTCAATACTATGTAAACAACTGGTACAAAGGAGGAACGCCAAACTCAACGTTACTCTCCATCCTTGTCTACAACAAAAACTATAACAAAGATGATATCCTCACTTGGGACAACAGCCTCAACATGGAGGTCGGTTTTTACAACACCAGCGAAGATACCATCCGTGCCTTCCGTGTCAACAACGACGAGTTCAACATACTCAGCCGTTTAGGATACTTCACAGGAATCAAAAAGATTTACTACAGTTTATCCGGAGATTTCCGCACTTCCCTATTCACCAGTTACGACGGTATCAACTCCAATGATGTGGCAACGGCTTTTCTTTCTCCTTCCACACTCACCTTCGGTTTAGGTGCTGATTACCGCTACAACAAGAAGACATACCTTCAGTTGTCTCCTTTGGCATACCGACTCATCTTTATTACGGACGACCGAGTAGACCCAATTCATGAAGGCATCAAGCATGGCAAAAGTGCCAGTTATTGGGGATACAAAATTTACGGACAACTCTATTGGAAGTTCTCTAGAGAGATCGATTTCGAGTCTAAAGCCAACGTATTCTGTTCTTACCCTCACAACTACATAGAGATGGAGCTTGAGTTGGTCGGAAACTTCATCATCAACAAATTCTTAAGTTCCCGTATTTCTTTCAAAATACGCTCAGACAACAAAGAGAGTATCGAGACAGGTATTCAGGAACAGCTAAGTCTTGGATTTAACTACGAATTTTAACCCATACAAGAAACACATGGAGCAACGTGCGCTCCCTTTTTAACATCACAAAGTGAATCAGTTCATCACAATAGCCTTGTGCTATCTACTTATCATCAACATATTCACATTCAGTGTATATGCTAGAGACAAAAGTCTGTCCAAGAAAGGCAGCAGACGCGTTTCTGAGAAAAATTTGCTTTCGCTTGCCGCTATTGGAGGTTCCATTGGCGCCTTAATAGCGATGTTCGCACTTCGTCATAAAACTCAGCACATGAAATTCATCTTTGCCATACCTTTCATTCTGACAGTTCATGTTTTTCTCATATATAAGATATGCGAAATCATATTTCCTTATTGAGAAAACCATTCATACAAAAAACAGAAATCTCCTACTACAGATCAGAAAGGCTATAGAAAAACTACCATTTGGGCTTAAATAAATAATAGATGATAGAAAACCAAAACAGCTTCTTATACTTTTAATTAAAAAAAGATGATTCTATAAAAATTGTTTTTCTTTTCTTTCTCTCTATGAGAATAATAATTAAATTTGAAAATCAGTTTTGGACTATACTTTTTGGGGGAAACTATAGTTCATCAAATCTCTTTTTAGTCTTTATATAATGGTACACTTAAAACACACTCACAACCATCTATTGGTATTTTTTTTATTACTAACCTTATTCATCAATGTGCGCTCCCAAACCATGAACCAGGTATGGACAGATGATTTTGGTGTAGTTGACGATTCTACGAGAATAGACTTCGCCGACCCATCTAAAAGCATGCCCGGACACACCTTTCAAGGAGATACCACAGCAAGTGTACAAGATGGTTCATACGCCATCGCCAACAGTACTTATTGGTGTTTTACAGTTCATCAGCCCAATGCACAGCATTTCTTCACCAACGGACGCGACCATACAGGAAACGAGAATGGAGGCATGTTGGTTGTAAACACCGACGGAACTCTTGAAGGACAAGTTATTTATGAGCAGAAAATCAACTTCCCTCTCTGTAGCAACAACGACTATTATTTTTCCATATACGCAGCCAGCATAACAAGTTTCAGTTGCACACCTGCCAATCTGATTTTGAGAATATTAGGCGACGACGGTAGTACTATTGAAGAATTAAGCACAGACAGCATTCCTTTTTGGGAAATGTATGGTCCAGATTCAAACAACCCAAAAGCAGAACATAAATGGTCTGAATACGGAATTAAGTTCAACTCTTCCGGCAACAACTCCATTACACTACAAGTTGTAAATAACGCACTTTGTACCAAAGACAAAAAAGCTTCAGAATTGGAACCTTGGGAATCTTGCGAAGCAGGAAACGACTTTGCTTTGGATGACATCACGCTCTACCGATTCGACACTGAAGATGTACCAGACCCAGATATTGAAAGCAGCACCATCAGTGCCATCAACCAAAACCAGGGGTGCCGATATACATCTTCCTACTCTATTGCAGACTCTATTTTAACCAAATGGAAGACCCTTTATGATAAGATATACTTTTTATGGCAAGAATCCGAAAACGGATTTACATGGACTGACATTCCCGAACCTACCAGCGGTATAGATAAGAGAAAGGCTCAGATGGAGGTGGATGTGACAAAAAACATCCGATACAGAGTCATCATAACAGGTGCCGAAACAGAGGCTAAAGCCAAAGAAGTAGCCGGACAAATCAGCACAAACGGAGGTCCTGATGATGGTTGTTACAAATTCTCCATCTCCAACACATTAGCAGCTTCAAAACCAAGAGCCAACTGTACTTACTCAAAAGATTTGATGTCCATCTTCAATGAAGATTTCGGGACAGCAACTTCAACCGATTTTAATGCTTGTGCAGATGTTCAAAACTTAACCCTCTTTAATGGCGATTCACCCACAGCAGGTGGTTATGCCTTGGTTTCAGACCCAAAGAATACGAAAAAAAACGATTGGGACACAGGAAACCCTCGTCCAAACGACCATACGGGAGACATTGATGGTGCTATGTTATACGCCATTTTACCCAAAGTCACTACCCCTACAGTTTTCTACGAAAAGACACTCAATGCAAAATTCTGTAGCTGCAAGACTTACATGTTCTCTCTCTTCGCTGATATCAATCAACAGTGGTCTGAAGCAACTTTCACAGCAGTTGTTTTAAACAACAACAAAGATACCCTATCAGCAACCGGTTGTAAAGTTTCAGCAGGAGGAACCCTTGAATATTCATGGACTCATTTCTACGCCGATTTTATAGTTCCGGAAAATTACCAAGGTGATATCACACTTCAACTCATCAACACTAATACAACTCAAGACAGACAAATTGTTTTTGATGACATTTCCGTTCTTATTTGTGGAGAGAAGTTACCTACCGCATCTTTATTTATTGAAAAAGATCCGGTGTTGACAGACTTAAGTGATTTTCCTTGTGAAGAGAAAAAAGAGATTGACCTCTCCGACTTAACCGATTGGCAAGACGAATTCGGATCGTCTGTCTACTGTTTATGGCAACGATCTGACAACGGCGGATTGACTTGGCAAACTCTCACAGAAAGCGGCAATGATGTGCAATCCATCACATCTACAAGCAGCGAAGACGGCACAAAGGAGCTCTACCGCGTTGTTTTAGCAGAAAACTCCATTGTAGCCAATGAGGTTGCAACCAACGGCATAGCCAGCGACGGCTGTGATAAGTTCTTTATCACAAATGAGGTCTCCTTACAATGCACACCTCCAACCTGCGAATTTGCAGAGGATCGTTTAGTTGTTTGGAAAGACGATTTTGGCTCTGTTGCTCCCAATTCAAGAAAAGAGAGCAGCAATCTAAAAGGTCATGATTACAGAAGTTCCGGCAACACTGATGACGGAGAATATTCCGTTGTCTCTGACACAAAATATGCAGCAAACTGGTTCTCTGGTGGTCGTGACCACACTGGCAATAAAGATGGCGGTCTGATTGTCATCAACATTGATGAAGCCATGAAGGACAAAGTGATTTACGAGCAGAAAATCGATTTCGAGCCTTGCGCCAATACAGACTATTTCTTCTCTACATTTGCCACTTCCATCTCTAAAAGATTGGCTAACGGTGACACGGAAGGCGTTTATTGCAACCTCACCTTCGAAATTGTTGGTGAAGACGGAATCACAGTACTCGGCAAAGAAGATTCTGGCGACATACCCAACTCTCCATTCGGAACATCCATTTGGAACAACTATGGCGTAAGTTTCAATTCGGGAGATAACAAATCCATCACACTCCGAATCTACGACCATGCAGGCAACGGAGACAAAGGAAATGATTTGGCCATGGATGACATCTCACTCATTTCATGTCACGTGAAAGCACCTTTGGTTGAACTTACTGCAGATAAAGACACCAACTATACAGGCATTTGTGGTGATTCCGTAACTCTCGAATTATCTGATTTAACCGATTGGAATAAGATATACGGAGCAAAACTATATTGCTTATTTCAAAAGTCATTGGACGAAGGAGTAACATGGGAATCCATGAACGAGAGCGGATATAACATCGATTCGGTCAAGATTCTTTTGGAAAGCAATCCAAACGGCACACGTTACCGCGTGGTCATTTCAGGCCCAGAGCCAGAAATTCCACAACAGATTGCAGCAAAAGGTCGTCCGGACAATTCTTGTTATGTCTACACCATAACAAACATCTCAACCGTCTCTTGTCATTGCGATGTACCAGACATCTCTCTTGAGCTGACAGATTCTGTCATTTGCAGCAACCATACGGAGATGGTTCAGCTCATCGCCACTTACGACCAAACGGCAACCATCGACAGCATTGTTTGGGCATACAAAGAAATGGGAGAAACGGAATGGACAAAAGGAACCGACGACAGTGACACCTTATCCGTATTACCAACGATTGACACCGAATATAGAGTTTATGCAGTGAATGACACTTGTCATTCTGACACGATTCACGCTAAAATAAGAGTCAGCAAAGCGATTAAGCTTAAATTGCCAACCGACACAATCGTCTGCGAAGGTTCTAACATTGAGTTAACGGATGTTTTGGTCGAAGGCAATCCTACCAAATATATGTGGGACAATACGGAGACAAACCAAGACAACCATACCGTTGTTGGCGTCATAAAAGAGACTGAAATAACTCTTTCCGCAAACGACAGTGTCTGTTTTTCAGACACGTTGACTTTGAACATCACTGTTCAAGACTCCATAAGAGGAACAATCAGCAAAGACACAACTGTTTGCGAAGGCGATCCTATCACCATCAAAACAAGCGTAACGGGATTCATCAACTCTTACACATGGGAAGCGAAAAAAGGTACAGAAACAGTATATACGACTATCACAGAAGGAACACAAACAGAATACTCCATCGGATCTGCTGATGAAAATCAGCAAACTCGAATAACATACGTAGGAGACAAATGTCCATCTCTCATCCTTGAAAACAATTTCGATGTCATTCATCCTACAAAAATTGATTTGTCTTCAGACAAAGATTCTATATGCGAGCAATCATCTGTTAACTTAACCGTTAACGGAACAAACATCAACGTCTTGAATTGGATGTCGAGAACGGATTCTACAGCTCCATTTGTATCTTTCGATCAATCAACAGATATTACAAAGACGCTTACCCCTACACAATCCACTCAGTATAGAATCACAGCAGAGGGTACAGGTCAATGTCCATCGGGCATAACAAACATTGTCACCATCTTCGTTGAAGACTCTGTCAAGTTTGAAGCTGGATTAGACAAAGACACGATCTGCTTGGGTTCTGAGATGACTATAAGCGTAAGCAACTACAACTTCGACGCAGACCTATTGAAATGGGAATCTAAGAAAACAGGCGACAGCAATTTCTCTGAAATAACAACCGCAACTGGTTTCTCACACAAAGAATCACCAACATCACCAACAGACTACCGAGTTTCTGTTGAAGCAAAAGTATGTCCAAGCAAGAGCGAAACTTTACATGTGGAGATAGAAGAGCCAACAACTCTTTCCCTCAACATTTCTGACAATCTTGTGTGCGTAAACTCTGAAGTGACCATTGACTTCGACGCAACCAACTTTGACCATGTTTCATTCATCAGTCGTCCAGCTGACGATTCTTCTATTGAGCAACCAAAAGAAGAGAATTTCATGGAAGACGGAAGCGGAGCTAAGACCCGTCAAGAGGTCATCACAGAGAATAGAATCTTTGAGTTGAAACAAACACAGACAGCAGTTTGCCCATTGGCAGAACCAATCTCTGTTTTAGTAGAAAAAGAAGACTCCATTAAGTTCAGTCTTACAAAAGACCAGACCATCTGCAAAGGCACAGAGATCAGCATTCGAGCTAAACTGAAAGAGGGAAAACTTGACCAATCAACGTTCACCAAGAAAATTGGAGGGAATGCAGAAGAGGTCTTCGTTCCAGAAAGCACAACGTTTGACGAAACCCCTTCTGAAACGACTGTCTACAAAGTTACCTTCAGCGGCAGTGTTTGTCCTGCTGTAACAAAGACAAGTACCGTCACAGTAGAGCAACCTGCTAAATTGGAATTATTAGCAGACAAAAACCGAATCTGCACAAACAGTACAACAAGGCTTTTTGCCCAAGTAAGCAATGCAGATAGCATCAGATGGGAGGTGCACACCGTTTCTAGTTCTCAATTTGAAACGATAGATGAGACTCCTATTCAAAACAAAGATGTTACACTTACAGAAACTTCTATTTTCAGGATTGTTTCTATCGGAGAAAATGTTTGTCCGAAAGAGGCTTCCAATGAGATTGAAATCATCGTCGATGACTCAATACGATTGGCATACGATCCTATTCCAGAAAGCATCTGTAGCGGAACTGTGATTGATTTAAATGCCACTTTATTAACTGGTGCATATTTGGATTTCGGATGGAGAAGAAAATCTCAAACGACAAACACAACAGTGAGTCAAACTCTCAACGCTAAAGATACCCCTACAGAAGACTGTGAATATACGCTCTATGCAAACAGTGCTTACTGTCCGACTCTAGTCATTACGATTCCTGTTAAAGTTGAGACCCCTGTAATACCAGTTATTTCGGCTTCGACTAAAGGCATCTGTCAAAATGACGAGGTTCAGTTATCAGCCCAATACGGAGCAACCACTTCCGTTAAATGGGAGAAAAAAGAGGAAGGCGAGACAGACTACAGCACATTCTCTACAGAGATCAGCACTCAAAAAACTGACAATCCAACAAAGAGTAGCACCTACAGAATTACAGTTTCTGGCAGTCAAATTTGTCCTGATATAAAATCTAACGAAATTGCAGTTGAGGTAGAAGACTCCGTACGCATAACACTTGAAGGAGAAAACAAACTCTGCCCAGGACAGAATGTTGAGCTCAAAGCCATCACGGAGGGAACTCCTCTTAGCATCATCTGGGATGATGTGACAGAAAACGGTCAGATAGCAACAGACAAAAAATCGATCTTCGTTAAACCTAGCGTCACAACGAAGTACCAGGTCTCTGCTACAGCAAAATACTGCCCAACTGCAACCGACACCCAGACAGTTTATGTTGACTTTGTACCTACGTTTAACCTCTCCATCTCTACAGACTCCATCTGCGAAGGCGAAGAGATAACCGTCAGCACAGACTTCCCTTATGAGACATCTTTAGTTTGGGAACAGGCAGCTATCAACTCAAATACATTCTCTGCTTTGACAACAGGAAGCCAGACATTGATACTCTCGCCTCAAAAGTCAACCAAATACAAGGTAACAGCATTCACTGAATCAGGTTGTCCTGCTGGCAACAAAACAACCACTATCAACGTAGATGCAAAAGTCAATGTCAATCTTGCCGACACCAGCATCTGTTATGGAGAGAGTACTTATCTGCAAAGTAGTCCTTTCAATACCTCTTACAAGTACCAGTGGGCTACAACGCCAAACTTCTCTGAAATAGATTACGAAGGAAACAGGATCTTGGTAAATCCAAAAGAAACTACCACGTATTACCTAAGGGCAACAAATGGTTTATGTAAAGAGGAGAAATCCACCACAGTAACGGTAGCTCCTCTACCAACCATCACAAGCTACGAATATGTAGGCTATCACAGCATAGCCTTCAACGCTAATGGTGGTACAGGTAGTTACGAATACAATTTCGGCTCTGGATTTACAACATCCAACGTATTTGAGAAGATCCATTATTCTACAACATATACCATCAGGATAAAAGATGAGCTAGGCTGTATGGACGACACCACATTAACTACTCCAACCTACCACATCATAGTTCCTGATTTCTTCACTCCTGACGGAGATGGAACAAATGATGTTTGGAAAATCTCTAACTTAGATAAGTTTGAAGTTTTTACGGTACAGATCTTTGACAGATTCGGAAAGCAACTCTATCAATACAACGACCCAACAATGAGTTGGGATGGCACTTACAATGGAAACGAAATGCCATCTACCGATTATTGGTATATCATAAACATAGAAGAGATTGACAGACAATATGTAGGACACTTCACCTTATTAAGGCGTTAAGGTTTTCACGTTAAGCGTTGTTCGAAATTCGAGCAACGCTTAACGTGAAACAATCGTTATAGATTAAAAACTCCATTTAACAAACATATTCCACGCGATATTTTTACCTTTGCAGCACAGAATTTATAAGAGATGAGAAAATTTATTTTCATATCACCATTTGTGCTATTTGCCATTATTTATTTTAGCATCATAAAAGAGTTGCCAGATGCCATACGTATAGCACCAGAACATGAGGCAATATATTATGAGAATGCAGAAGAAAACCTCTTAATAGACCTCTCTTTTATTAGAAACACGATTGGCCACTCTTTTATGTATATGACATTGAGCATGAGCATATTCTTTGATCTTTATATCAGACAATCTTCCCAAAAGGTATTATACTGGAGTGCTTTCGTCTTCCCTTTTGTGTTTGGAGGTGTAATGGAATTAGTGCAGCAATATTTTTTCCCACCCCGAAGCGCAGAATGGATTGATTTTTTTGCCGACATCTTTGGAATAACCATCGGCTATCTACTTATAAAATATTTGGCAGGAAAATACGGAAAGAAATTTATGCTTCAGAAGCAGGTTTAAGATTTTATCGTTAGATTATTTGAGATAAGTTTTCAAGACATTTTTAGGGAACAAGAGAAAATGTGCGCTAACAGATGTTAGACGACGAATTAAAACGAATTATTATATTTTTGGTCCACTAAAATCAGGAAACGACATCTTATCTCGTCCAACTATTTTGATATGGATCCTAGATTAAATATCACCACAAGGTTTGCACTTGAATCCAATCTAACCTCTTTCATTTCAAGACAACATCATTGCATGTTTTAATCAATCTTTAACTCTTTAGGATCTTCTCTTTTGAAAGAGATACGACCGAATGGATGTTTTATTCTCGAGCCAAAATCAGGAACTGCAAATCCAAATCCTATCTCAGCACACTCCACCTCCGTCAAATGGGTTTTGAACTGAAACAAAGCAAAGATGTTTTTCGTGATTCTATACTTCATCACCAACTTTTGGTACATCAAATTCTCTGTTAGATTATCATTTTTTTTACCATTCTCATCATACTCAGGAACCTTCATCTTATCGTAAAGATAAAGCCCCACATGAGCACCGGCAACAAATCTGTCGATTGTAAAATCACATGCTAAGAAGGCACCTGCACGGAACATGGTCCAAGGATCCTCCTCTTTAATAAAGTTATAACGTATATTCCCTTCTCTTTGAGTACCGTCGTAAGCCGAATTGTACATGCCGTCACCGCCCAAACCTAAACGCCATGCGTTTGTTATCGGCAAATAAAAACCGAGACTCAAAGATGCATTTGGATAATAGAAATCACCATCATCTCTCGACAATTGGTTCATACCACCCTGCAAGCTTCCTTCCAGAGCCAACACCCTGCGTACTTTCTTAGGTTTATCCTTAATTGGAAGCGGATCTACATTCGGCGTATACTTCAAACCCAAAGAAGCATCGAGCTTCATAAAGTTTTTACACTTACGGGTCACATAACCATTATGAAGCACGGTTGCATTACCACCAAAAGTAATAGCCCATTGATTCAAAGGATTACCATATCGTTTAGCCAAAGTGATATCAAAATTGAGACCAACCGTACCAATAGCCGTCACCGGAAACACTTTTCCTTCAATAGAATCACCATGCTGCATATAGGTCGCAATACCAAAACCCGTTTTCAGATTCATTTGAAAAATAGGCTTATGTATGATAGGATAAAGCAGATACGGATAGGTATAAATAACAGGGTCGATACAAGATAACTTCTGAGTTTTAAAACCACCCAAGGCAAAACCAATGGTTGGAAAGTTATAGGTATACTCCCAATTATGGTCGCCATACAAAGGTAATTCGAGTGCCGTTTCTATACCGGCGTTCATGCCTTCTTTTGAATCAGAATTAAGGATTAGACCTCCTGTTGCCTCAGCTTTGAGTCTGAAAATCATATTCCTTTGCGCATACGATTCTAATGATGCAAAGTTGCATAAAATCAATACAATAACCAGTATGCGAAAATTCATCATCGCCAAGAATTATTTTTCTATAAATTATTAAAATAAATTAATGCGTTGCGACGCCTTGCAAAAATATAAAAATTGGCATTGATAACAGCACCTTCTCTCTTATTTTTTCAACAATCACAGAACAAACAAAATTCAAAACACGAAGAACATGACCTTATTTTGTTCTATTTTTGTACAAATCTAAAAACAGAAAAGATGGAAGAGCAAGAAAAAGCAGCACATATCCTATTTGACCTGATGAAGGAGAACGGTTGGTCCTTTGCTATAGCCGAGAGCTGCACCGGCGGAAACATAGCCCATCAAATAACGCTCATACCTGGCAGTTCTTCCTTTTTCAAAGGCGGGATCGTCTCCTACTCCAACGAAGTTAAGATGAACGTCCTTGGCGTAAAGGCTGAATCATTGGAAAAACACGGAGCCGTAAGTCAGGCTGTCGTTGAGCAGATGGTCGAAGGTGCCGTTAGGGTAATCGGAAGCGATTTTGCGGTAGCCACATCAGGCGTTGCAGGTCCAGACGGAGGAACACCAGAAAAACCAGTTGGAACCGTATGGATGGCTGTTTCGAACGGCAAAAAAACACTCAGCAGAAAATTCCTCTTCGGTACTGACAGAAAGGAAAATATAGAAAAAGCTACAGCCGCAGCATTTTTTCTCGTAAAAGAGTTTGCGGGGAAATAAAAAATAGCTTACCTTTGCACCCGATAATCGACAAGCACAAGACTAGATGCAGCGCAAGTCATTATCGAATAGATAATTAGAAAAACGCAGTGCTTTCTGTTAATTGATTTCTGTAGTTACGCTACTCTTTAAGGAGACAGGAATCCGATAGTACGGTTTTTTATGTGTAAATAACAATCATAAGAATACAACAGAGATGTCAAAAGTTTGTCAAATTACCGGTAAAACAGCGATGAATGGTAATAATGTTTCTCACTCAAAGAGAAGAACCAAAAGATCGTTTGACGTTAATTTATTCACGAAGAAATTCTATTGGCCAGAGCAAGACCAATGGATTGAACTAAAAGTTTCAGCTAAAGGTCTTCGTACTATCAACAAGAAGGGAATCAACGCAGCATTAATCGATGCAGCAAAGAAAGGTTGTATCTAATTTAGAAGGAGATTTTACAGATGGCAAAGAAAAGCAAAGAAAGTAGAGTTCAAGTAATTCTTGAGTGTACAGAGCAAAAAGAAAGTGGTGTACCAGGAATGTCTCGTTACATTACCACCAAGAACAGAAAGAACACTCCTGAAAGATTGGAGTTGAAGAAATACAACCCTTATTTGAAGAGAGTAACAGTTCACAAGGAAATCAAGTAATTTTCATAAATATTTGAATCATGGCAAAAAAAGCAGTTGCATCATTGCAAAAAGGTGAAGGTCGAGCATTCGCTAAAGTAATCAAGATGGTTAAATCAGCAAAGACCGGAGCTTATATTTTTGACGAGAAAATCGTTCGAAACGAAGACGTTAAAGCTCACTTAGCTAAATAAGCTAATCTTAGAGCTATAAAATATCAAATCCTCGGTGAATAATCTTCATCGAGGATTTTTTTGTTTATAAATCGTTGTCAAAAACGTTTGTTATACAAGAAATAATTGGCAATAAATGATTAATAAACAACGTAACAACATTAACCTTATGTCATCTCCTACCCGACTATCAAAATTTTATAAAAGTGATGATTATCTCTCTTTTTTTTGAGATATGACCATCATAGAAAGAATAACATTGGCACATTTTTATTAAATTTGGAGATTATTTAAACGAATAATGAGATACTAATAAAAAAAAACATATTATATGTCTGAAAATTTGAATTTAGATTGGTCTAACTTATCATTTGGATACAGGACAACAGACTACAACGTTCGCTGCTGCTTCAAAAACGGCGCATGGGGAGAATTAGAAGTTAGTTCATCAGAGACAATTAACATCCACATGGCTGCTACTTGTCTTCACTACGGACAAGAGGCATTCGAGGGATTAAAAGCATTCCGTTGCAAAGATGGCAAGATCCGCATCTTCCGTCTTGAGGCTAACGCAGAGCGTCTTCAGTCAACTTGTAGAGGCATTTTGATGCCCGAGTTGTCTACAGAGAAATTCGCTCAAATGATCAAGAAAGTAGTTAAGTTGAACGAGAGATTCATTCCGCCATACGAAAGTGGAGCATCTCTTTACATCCGTCCACTCTTGATCGGCACAAGTGCTCGGGTTGGTGTTCACCCTGCAGACGAGTACATGTTTGTTGTATTCGTAACTCCAGTAGGTCCATATTTCAAAGGTGGTTTCTCTACCAACCCTTACGTAGTGATCCGCGAATTTGACCGTTCGGCTCCTCTTGGTACAGGTATCTACAAAGTTGGTGGTAACTACGCTGCCAGCCTTAGAGCAAACAAGATGGCTCACGATTTGGGTTACTCTTGCGAGTTCTATCTTGACGCAAAAGAAAAAAAATACATCGACGAGGCTGGTGCAGCTAACTTCTTCGGTATCAAGAACAATACATACGTTACTCCATTGTCAACTTCCATCCTTCCGTCAATCACTAACAATAGTTTGATGACATTGGCAGAAGACCTTGGAATGAAGGTTGAGCGTAGACCTATTCCGATCGAAGAGTTGGATACATTCGAAGAGGCAGGCGCTTGCGGAACAGCAGCCGTAATCAGCCCAATTGAAAGAATTGACGACTTGGACAACAAGAAGTCTTACGTTATCTCTAAAGATGGCCAGCCAGGTCCTTGGAGCAAGAAATTGTACGAGAAATTCCGTGGCATCCAATACGGAACTGAGCCTGACACTCACAATTGGGTAACAATTTTGGATTAATAATCCATCACTATCAAGTCCTAAATAAGCGTTACAGGTTTTATTGGACAAACATACTATGATTTATCCATTCCAGCAAGCTAGCTTGCTGGAATGGATATTTTTTTTGATTTGTATTTTTTTATTTTGAC
>Ga0172378_10002459_pt1 | contig 17347 bp, 10 predicted proteins | sample GrowelOW332metaG_FD_119755 | JGI IMG/M metagenome (GOLD analysis project Ga0172378, IMG submission 119755) | Groundwater microbial communities from an aquifer near a municipal landfill in Southern Ontario, Canada - Pumphouse #3_1 metaG | ecosystem: Environmental > Aquatic > Deep subsurface >... | reverse complement strand
TAGAATTATGAAAAAAAGTTTACTTCTTCTATCGACCATTGTTATGGTTGGCTCAGTTGTTGGCATGTCTTCATGTGGAGATACCGAAGCAGAATACGTCGAAGGTCCGGAAATCGCTTTAGTCACAGATGTTGGTAATATTGATGATCATTCATTTAACCAAGCTACATGGGAAGGTTGTAAAAGCTTTTCAGCGGCAAATGATATAGGTACAACTTATTATCGTCCAGCTGGTGATTCAACTGATCAACGTGTTACAAGTATTGATAACGCAGTAACCGCAGGCGCAAAAGTTATTGTTATGCCTGGTTACTTATTCAACTCATCTATTAAAATTGTTCAAGACAAATATCCTGACGTTGCTTTCTTAGGTATCGATTGCGATGCTTATGATGATGATGCTGGTTATGCTGAAGATAATTCCTATGACTTTAAAAATAATGTTACATCTATTAAATACGAAGAAGATCAGGCCGGCTTCTTAGCTGGTTATGCCGCCGTTCAAGAAGGCTATAGAAAATTAGGCTTCTGTGGTGGTATTGCAGTTCCCGCCGTTGTTAAATTCGGTCAAGGTTATGTTAAAGGCGCAGATGTTGCCGCTCAAGAACTTGAGCTCGCAGACGGCGCAGTTGAAATGGAATATTGGTACTCAGGTACATTTGCTCCTGCTCAAAATATTGTCACCAAAGTTGGTGGTTGGTATGCCTCAGGTACAGAAGTAGTATTCGCTTGTGGTGGTGGAATTTATTCTTCCGTTATTCAAGGTGCTGAAAATGAAAACTCAACAGAAGGTAACGATAATAAAAAAGTCATCGGTGTCGATGTTGATCAACATTTAGACTCAGACCTTATTATCACTTCTTCAATGAAGAATTTAAGTCTCTCTGTTACAAGTTATTTAACAGCCTTATATGCAAACGATATGGCATGGGGTGTAATCGATGGAAATGCAACAGCCGGTAATACTGTTACTAAGGGTGTTTCAACAGATTCAGTAGGTCTTCCTACCGATCCTGATTCATGGTTAATGGAAAACTTCACAATCGAAGAATACGAAGCTCTTTACGCAAAACTTAAGAGCGGAGAAATTAGTGGAGATATTCCCGAAGATAATATATATACTCCCACAGCAAAAGTTGTTGTGACTGTAGAAGCCTAATTTGTAAATAAACCAAAATAACTACTATGCGTTTTAGGCGCATAGTAGTTATTATTTATTCATAAGATTTATATTTAGCTAATCAATAGCAAGAAAGGTGCACAATGATGGAAGATTATGTCATTGAAATGCAGCACATTACAAAAGAATTTCCTGGCATTAAAGCCAACGATGATATTTCATTAAATTTAAAAAGAGGTGAAATTCATGCGCTTTTAGGTGAAAATGGTGCTGGTAAATCTACTTTGATGTCTGTTCTTTTTGGTTTATATATTGCCGACAAAGGCAAAATTATTAAAGATGGAAAAGAAATAAAAATTATCAATCCTAACGACGCTAACAAATACGGTATAGGAATGGTTCATCAACATTTTATGTTAGTAGAATGTTTCACTGGGCTTGAAAATATTATTTTAGGTGCGGAACCAACTGATAAATTTGGTTTTTTACACTCCAAGAGAGTTCGCAGTGAAATCACACAGTTGTGTGAAAAATTTAAATTCAATGTTGACCTTGATACAAAGGTTTCTGACATGACAGTCGGCATGCAACAAAAGGTCGAGATTTTAAAAATGTTATATAGAAAAAATAACATTCTTATTTTTGATGAACCAACTGCAGTTTTGACTCCACAAGAAATTGATAATTTAATGATTTCTATGAAGAAATTGATTTCAGAAGGTTGTTCTATTATCTTTATTTCTCACAAACTAAATGAAATTATGGCGGTAGCTGATAGATGCACTGTTTTGCGAAAAGGCAAATGCATCGGTACTGTTGATATAAAAGATGCTAATGTGCATTCTTTGTCAAGAATGATGGTTGGTAGAGATGTTGAACTAGTTATTAACAAAAAAGAAGCTGTCGTTGGAAAGCCTGTTTTGAGCGTTCAAAATTTATCTGTTTATTCTCCTTTAAAGCACAAGGACATAGTTAAAAATGTTGATTTTGAATGTCTTGCTGGTCAAATAACTTGTATTGCTGGTATTGAAGGAAATGGACAATCTGAATTAATATATGGAATCTCTGGATTAATGCCTTCTTCCAATGGAAAAATAATCTTACATGATGTTGATATCTCCACAATGAACAAAAAGCGTATTTCTAAAGATGGAAAACACGATATAGAGGATGTTAATCTATCTAATTACTCAATAAGGAAAAGAAACTTAGCTGGTATTTCCCACATTCCTGGAGATAGACACAAATACGGACTTATTCTTGATTTCGATTTAAAAACAAATATGGTTTTACAAAGATATTTCGAACCTGAGTATTCTTATCACGGGTGGATCAAAAAAGCAAATATTCGTAAATACTCCGATTCATTAATTAAGAAATACGATGTTAGATCTGCGAGAGGTTCAAACTCTATAACGCGTTCGATGTCTGGTGGTAATCAACAAAAAGCAATTGTTGCTCGTGAGATTGACAGAAATACAGAAATGCTTATAGCTGTTCAGCCCACACGTGGGTTGGATGTTGGCGCTATTGAATATATTCATCACCAAATTATCGCAATGCGCGATGCTGGTAAAGCAGTTTTGTTGGTTTCTTTTGAATTGGATGAAGTTATGAACTTATCCGATAGAATTCTTGTTATGTATGAAGGAGAGATTGTTGCTGATGTAGATCCTCGTAAAACAAATGTTCAAGAGTTGGGTCTTTACATGTCTGGAGCAAAACGAATGGAAAATTTGCATGCTTGCGAAGAATGTGTAGAAGATAAAAAAGCTGAAAAGAAATCTATTAAAGATATCTTAAAGAAGATATTGTTCAAAAAACAAGCTGTTAAAGAAGAGAATAAAAAACAAAATAATGAAGCTCAAAATAAGAAAGGCGATAAATAATTATGGATGATAAAATATTAGCCCCTTCACTTAAAGAGGACAATTTTTGGTCTAAGATGAGAAAAGCCCCTTGGTTCATCTCATTTTCCTCTTCGATTTTCTCAATAATATTAGGTCTAATTGCTGGATTAATTCTTCTTATGGTTATCAACCCTGCTCGCGCCTTTCCGGCGTTCGGTCTTTTATTCATTGGAGGGTTTTCTGGAACTCACTCGATAGCTCAATTTATATATTTAGCTCCTCCGATTCTTATGACAGGTTTGTCTGTTGCTTTTGCATTCAAGACTGGCTTGTTTAACATTGGAACACCTGGTCAATTCCTCGCTGGAATTTTCATGTCTCTCGTCGGAGCCATAATGTGGAATTGCCCCTGGTACGTAAATATTCTACTAGCGATGCTTGGCGGAGCTATTTGGGGATTCATTCCTGGATTTTGTAAAGCTTTCTTCAATGTCAACGAAGTTTTATCAGCTATTATGCTTAACTGGATAGCTATAATCTTGGTGGATGTCGGAATCAGCAATATGCCTGCAATGATCGATTCCGTGTACAGCACAAGAACAGTAAATATAGTGAATGTTAATGCTTCTGCTATTATCCCTGGATGGGGTTTAGAAAACTTCGATTCCGGTTTAAATATAAGCATTTTTATAGCAATTATTATAGCCGTTATTTGTTGGTTACTTATTAATAAAACTAACTTCGGATTCGAATTGAAAGCTTGTGGTTCAAATAAGTCAGCATCAAAGTATGCTGGAATTTCCGATAAAAGAAACATCATTCTTTCATTCGTTATTGCTGGAGCTCTAGCTGGTATAGGTGGTGCAATGAAATATTTAGCCCCTACTGCTACAAGTGGTTACTCCTTGCAAATTTCCAGTCTGCCAGAAGAAGGCTTCACAGGAATCTCTGTTGGTTTATTGGCGGCAAGTAATCCTATTGGCTGTATTTTCTCAGCGCTATTTATTTCTTACTTGGATGTCTCGGGAGAAGCTATTCAACAGTTGCGTTATGCTCCTGAAAACGTTTCTTTTATTATAGGCATTATCGTATACTTCGCTTCCTTCGTAGCATTAGTTAAAACATGGCTTTCAAAGGTCTATCAAAAAGATCTCTTTAAGTGGCTTGGCGATATCTTTGTTAAATTGTTCAAATGGTTGTGTATAAAATTTAAAAATATTAGACATTGCTGTACTTTAAAAATTAATAAAATGAAAAATAAGAATGAAAAAACTTCAAGTGGTGGAAATTCCACCGCCAGTGAAGTAAAAGATGATGAGAAAGAAGAGGATAAATAGTATGGATTGGGTATTATTTGGAAAATTTTGTTCGACATTCATCGCGTTTGCTATTCCTTTAGTTCTTGTAGCATACGGCGGTATGTTTTCTGAGCACTCAGGAATCATCAATATTGCTCTTGAAGCAGTTATGATTATTGGCGCTATGGTAGGAGCACTTGTGTGTTCTGGCTTTGATAGTGCAGTTAGTTCTGGCTTCCCTTCGCAATTAGCGATGTTTATCTCTATTCTTTCCGCAGGTTTAGGCGGGGCAGTATTTTCCCTTCTTTTATCCTTCGCCTCTATTCATCTAAAGGCTGATCAAACTATTGCGGGTATCGCTTTAAACACTATTGCTCCTGCATTATTTATTATTTCGATATGGGCCATTCAAGGCGAAGCTCAAACCAATATATTCTTGCCTAGTTGGAGAAGAATTTCCCTTAGCATGCTTGGCTTATCTTCTAGTTCCTTAACACCTTTTGCCAATTCCTTGTTAACTTACTCTCTTAATTACCTGACAACAATCATTGCATTATTCTTAATTCCTCTATGCGCAATTATTTTATACAAAACAAGTTTCGGCTTGAGATTAAGAGCTTGTGGTGAACACCCTCAAGCAGCTGATTCAGTTGGTATAAACGTATATAAAATGAGATATGCTGGCGTCACTATCGGCGGATTCTTAGCTGGTGTTGGTGGCATGGCGTACCTATTAGTAGTTTCATCCTCCTTCGATGGACAAGTTGCTGGGTACGGGTTCTTAGCTTTAGCGGTTATGATCTTTGGTAACTGGAGGCCAGGAAGAATTATTTTAGCTGCTTTATTCTTCTCGCTATTCACTACAATTTCAAATATGACGGGAGTAATATCTTGGTTACCTACTTTCGGCTCAATTAATGAAGGAGCTAAATTGTATAACTTGCTACCTTACATTGTTACAATTATCGTTTTGATCTTCACTTCGAAGCGCTCGCAGGCTCCTAAAGCTGAGGGTATTCCTTACGATGTTAGTAAACGAAGTTAAAACAAGTAAAATTTTCTATATAACAAAAGGCTGGGAATTCCCAACCTTTTTTTCATATTGATTACTTTAAGTATTTATCAATTTATCTTTCTATATTAGAAAGCATCAACTTAATTCTATTCTCGATATTAACATTGGTTGCATCCGGATCGTAATCAATCGGAGCTATGTTTACATCTGGACAAATCTTTTTGACCGGTCGTATCATTCCTTTACCGACAATGTGGTTAGGTAAACACCCGAAAGGTTGAGCACAAACGATGTTTTTAACTCCATTTTTGCCAAGGGTGACCATTTCAGCGGGAATCAGCCACCCTTCGCCCATCTTAACACCCTGATTTATAATAAGTTTGCAGTTTTCCATATTATCATCAAAACTTTCAGGAGGAGTAAACTTAGGATATTTTTTCACGAAACGAATTTGCTCATTTATTCTTCTATTTATATAATTGTATGACATCCTTGCAGGAATAAATGTCCATTTACTTCTTTTATAAAGCCTGTGATCCGTCATAGTATTAGATAAACTATACAAAATATAATCAAGCAATCCCGGTACTACGGGTTCACATCCCTCACTAACGATAAAATCTTCTAGGTGATTATTTGCTAACGATGAGTACTTAACGTAAATTTCGCCAACAATACCAACTTTAGGTTTTCTTTTTTCAGGTAAATTTATCTTGGAGAATCTTTCTAAAATATAACGATACATCTTCTTTTTTTGGAAAAATCTAATCGGATTATGAACGCGGTCGATGCAATATTTAAAACAATCGTCGCGCGCTTTATTCGCTTCGCCATCCTTCTGATACGGTCGAGTTTGATTATATAAGGTCATAATCATATCTCCGTATAAACAGCAGGCAGTAAGCTCTATTCCCAATCCTAGTGTATTGTGGATTGAATTGTCCTTCTCTAAACCCGAAACATTCAAAGAAAGTACAGGAACTTGAGGAAATTCTCTCTTAAGTGCTTTTCTCAATAGATAGAAGTAATTAGATGCGCGGCATCCACCACCTGTTTGGGTGATTAGAACCGCTGTCTTATTTACATCGTATACACCGGATTTCAAGGCTGCAATAAATTGACCAATTACAAGTAAGGCTGGGTAACAGGTGTCGTTATGTACGTTTTTAAGCCCTTCATCTTTTACTTGTCTTGTTTCTATTTTGAGCAATTCAACATTGTAGCCATAATTGCCAAGGACAGCTGCAATCAGTTCAAAATGAATCGGCAGCATTGTCGGAATAAGAATCTTATACTCTTTTTTCATTTTTTTTGTAAACTTAGGATATTCCATTTAACTTATTCCTTTCCTTTTCTTCCATAGCTGCTTGCAATGATCTAAGTCTAATTTTAATAGCACCAAGATTAGATATTTCGTCGATCTTTAACTGCGTGTAGAATTTATCTTTATCTTCAAGTATAGAGCGAACCTCATCTGTCGTAATAGCATCAATACCACAGCCAAAAGATACTAATTGTACCAATTCCATATCCGGTTGAGTAGTGATATATCTTGCAGCTCTATACAGTCTAGAATGATATGTCCACTGATTTAAGACATCTACTTTATTATCTGATTTATCCATTTGGAAAATTGTATCTTCAGTGATAATAGCTAGATCGAGACTGTTGATCAATTTATCTATACCGTGATTAATTTCAGGATCAAGGTGATAAGGACGACCTGCCAAAACAATAATTTTCTTATTTTCCTTGCGGGCTTTAGCAATTATTTCCCGTCCCTCAGCACGTATATCTCTCTCGTAAGCTTCAAGGGATTCATAAGCTGAAATAAGGGCCTTTGTAATATCCTTTTTATTCACATTGAATCTCTTCAAGTCTACCGCTAAATTTCTAGCAGTAACTTTTTTATTGTTTAAGTCTAAGAACGTAGAAATAAAGTTATTTTCATTGAGTTTATTATTATTCTTTTTAAGTAATTCTCCGTAGTAAGCAACAATAGGACAGTTGAAATGGTTGTTGGATTTTCCCTCGTCGATATTGTAACTAGCGGAAGGATAGAATATAAAATCCACCTTCTTTTCAAGTAAATCTTCAACTAGACCATGCATCAATTTTGCTGGATAACATATAGTATCTGAAGCAATCGTTTGCTGTCCTTTAAAATACATCTTCCTAGATGATTTACCAGATAAAACAACTTCAAATCCAAGCTTATCGAAGAAGGTCACCCAAAAAGGAAGTTGCTCGTATAAGGCCAGCGCTAAAGGTAATCCTACTTTTATCTTTCTTTCCTGTTTGTGTGTCGGGATACGAGTCAAACGATTGTATTTGTAATCCATTATATCTAAATCGAGAGCTTTAGCTTTCATACCTTCTCCGCGTTCACATTTGTTACCGGAAACGAAGTGGCGACCATCATTGAATATAATCATTGTCATATTGCAGTGCGCGGTACAAATATTACAATTGTATCCACGTGCTGTGTAACTGAATTTATCGACTTCTTTTTCAGTTATAAAGTCATTGTTTCCACCCTGTTCTTTCGCGTATAGTGCCGAACCAAATGCACCCATCAATCCCGCGATAGAAGGTCTAACTACATGGCGTCCTGTCTCGCGTTCAAACGAGCGCAAGATTGCGTCGTTAAGAAATGTTCCACCTTGGCAAACAATATTTTTTCCAAGATCATCCTTTGATTTAAATCTAATTACTTTATATATAGCGTTCTTTACTATAGAAGAAGATAAACCAGCCGAGATATCTCCCAAGGTCGCTCCCTCTTTTTGAGCTTGTTTAACTGATGAATTCATGAAAACAGTACATCTAGATCCAAGTTCGACAGGATTTTCAGCAAATAATCCAGCCTTAGCAAAATCAGAGATGCCAATATTTAACGCGTTAGCAAATGTTTGGATAAATGAACCGCATCCGGATGAACACGCTTCGTTTAATTTGATAGAATCGATGGCGTGGTTTTTTATCTTAAAGCACTTAATATCCTGTCCACCAATATCTATTATGAAGTCAACTGCAGGTTGAAAATATTTAGCTGCATCGTAATGAGCAACTGTTTCAACTAATCCGTAATCAACTCTTAATGCAGACTTGATCAATTCTTCCCCGTAGCCAGTAACAGCCGAAGACATTATCTTTAACTTGGGATTAGCTTTTGTATATATCTCTTTTATTTGTCTTAAGATTGAGTCTAAGGGTTGTCCCTTATTAGTTGCGTAATGAGAATACAAAATCTCATTGTTCTCCGACAACATTACCACTTTTGTGGTCGTAGACCCTGCATCAATACCGATGTAGGCTTTTCCTTCATAGGTTTCTAAATCTCTATATTTTACATCGAAATCTAAATGGTCCTTTTTAAATTGTTCGTATTCCTCTTCATCTTTAAATAGAGGTTTACCATAAACAATTGACCCGGAAAGGTCGCAAGAATCAACCTTTTCAATGATTTCATCTATATCTACAGCTTCGCCAACTTTATCGGCAAATGTCGCAGCTCCAATCGCCATGAAAACTTTTGCGTCTTTTGGAAATATTGAGTGATTTTCATCTAATTTTAATCTGTCGACAAAAGCTTTTTGTAGTCCTTTCAAAAAACTCAAAGGACCACCTAAAAAAAGTATTTTCCCTTTTAATTGTCTTCCTTGAGCCAAACCTGATATTGTTTGATCTACAACTGCATTAAATATAGACATAGCGATATCATCTCTATTGGCTCCTTCATTTAACAAGGGCTGTATATCGGATTTAGCATACACTCCACATCTACTAGCGATTGGGTAAGTCTTTTTCGCTCTTAACGCCATTTTATCAAGTTCATTAATATCAACATCTAACAATGCAGCCATCTGATCGATAAAAGCTCCAGTACCGCCAGCACAGGTACCATTCATACGCTGCTCGAGCCCACCGGTAATAAAAACAATCTTGGCATCTTCTCCACCAAGTTCAATAATTGCATCTGCATCTGGAAAATATTTCTTAACCGCTAAAAAACCACCTTGTACTTCTTGTACAAAAGGAATTTTTGTTTTATCTGCAAGTCCTAGTCCCCCTGAACCGGTAATGCAAACTTTAAATTTAACTCCATTAAACTTCTTTTTAATAATTTCTAACTGATTTAATGTGACTTTTCGAACTTGAGATAGATGTCTTTCATACTTTGAGTATAACAATTCATCGTTATCTGAGATAACAACTGTTTTAACTGTAGTTGACCCAACATCAATTCCTAATAAATAAACTTTTTGATCCATTTCCTCTTATCTCTTCTTTCTAAAATTATAAAATTGATTCGTCTCTTTTCCTTTATTATCTTCCCGGTTTCAATCTGGACCAAGATATAACTATAAGTTCACAAGGAATTCCAAGTATAAATATCATCCATAAATTTTGAGGCAAAGCTTGTACGTATGTAGAAGCTAATAAAGACCAAATTAATAAGGTGGTGATGGGATAAACCCATTTAACTTTCCCCCATATACCATTGAAAACCAGAAGGATTATACTGGCAATTGGCAGCGCCCAAACAAATACCTTCCATTCATACATATTATATATAAAATATATTCCAACAAAAAGAATTGTAGCGATGAGAAAAACAAGCAATACAGATAGACTAGTAATAACGATTTGATTAGTGCTTGTACCTTTTCTTCTATTTTGAACATCTTGAATGTGCAAATCTTCGTGTGTTAAATCATCTAAAGAGACATCGTAGAATTTACATATGTCAAAAAGATTTTCAATTGAGGGTAGAGATGTAGCGTGCTCCCATTTGGAAATCGCCTTATCAGAGTAATTCAATTGATCAGCTAATTCTTGCTGAGTAAAGCCTCTACTTTTACGTAACCTGGCAAGATTATTTCCAATAATATTTCTTAAATCATCCATATAAATATTGTAATTAAATTGATTAATAATATCAACTAATAATAGAATTATCTTTATATATTATGTGGATTCGAAAATTTATACATTTTTTATCTTTTTTTAATTTGCTGATTAAGGCTTTATAATCTACCATTACACTATATCTATTGCGATAGAAATAAATAATTATAGGTATAAATACTATATCTACTAACTAGAGAATGGCATTCTCGTTTCAGTTAACTCCTTATAAACTATCAGTAGGTTGGCTCGGCGGGGTTTTTAACATATAATTTTCTTAGTCGGAGGAAATGTATGACCGAAAAGAAAATATTCTATTATACAGATGAAGTGAATGAAGATTTCAGCGGAATTAAACGTGAAAAATATCATATTGATTCAGACTACAAGTACATTCACACCAACCATGCATATAGATTCTTTACCTTTATAGTTTATCGAATCATCATGACTCCTGTTGCTTGGTTGCACTTGAAGATTAAGTTTAATACCAAGTTTGTGAATAAATCCTGCATTAAGGAAGTGGCCAAACGCGATGGATACTTCTTATTTGGAAATCACACCAACATTCCGACAGATGGATATATTCCTACGATGATATGTTCCCCTTCAAGACGCTCTTACGACATTGTATCTGCTGAGAACATGGCAGTAAAAGGGACGCGTACATTTATGAAAATGGTCGGAGCACTACCTTTGCCCGATGGCTTCAAATCCATGAAAAATTTTATGAAAGCAATTCAACAAAAGATTGATGAAGGACAAGTGATTACAATATATCCTGAGGCTCACATTTGGCCTTACTATACAAAGATACGCAATTACAAGTCGGATTCATTCAGGTTCCCTTGCAGACATAATTCAGCAAGTTTCTGCTTTACTACTACATATCAAAAAAGGAAGCTTATCAAACGTCCTCGCATAGTTGTATATGTCGATGGACCGTTCTATCCAAATAAAGAATTAAATGGTTCAGAACAAAAACAAGAACTTAGAGACAAAATTTATAAAACAATGGTCGAAAGATCAAAGAACTCTAATTGTGAATATTACATTTACAGGAAAAAGGAAAACTAACTTATGCAAAATTTATTAACTTACTCACTTTATATCTTTCTTGCTCTAGCGGCAATCACTCTACTTTTATACATACCTAGAATAGTATGTTGGTTTGGAGCGTTCGCAAAACCCGAACATCCATTAAGCAAAAAACAAAATAAATTTGCTATTCTTGTTCCTGCAAGAAATGAAGCGGTTATTATCAAACAAATATTAAATTGTTTTAAAGAACAAACTTACGACGCTAAAAATTTTGATGTATACGTCATTGTCAAAGATGAAAATGATGAAACGATCAATATTTGCGAAGAGTATGGATACAACACATTTGTTGCACCTGAACAAACAAATAAAGCTGATGCTTTAGATGCTTGCTTCAAATCTTTATTAGCTAAAGAAGACAACGATTACGATGACTATATCGTCTTTGATGCTGATACTTGGCTCGATAAGAAATGCTTGGAAGAGTTCAACAACGCAACTTCAACAGGCAGAGATATTATCACGGCTAAAAAACTAGTTAAAAATTATAGTTTACCTAAGAAAAATAGAGGCATTACTGGTTTGACCAATGGTTTCCTTTGGACGATGATGGATCAATTAGGAAATAAGTGGAAATCTAAACACGGATACCGTTTGATGACTATCACCTGTGGTATTTTATTTAAAAAAGAAATTATTGAAGAGTTAAACGGTTTTCCTTTCGACCAAACTCTAACAGAAGATATGGAACTTATGTATCACTCCGCATTGCAGGGTTATACTGAGTACTACGCCGAAAATGCTATCATCTATATGGAAGAAGCCTCCACCATGAAGGTTACTAATATAAGACGCAATAGATGGATTCAAGGTTACGTTGGAGCAAAACGTCTATATGCTAAAAGACTTAGAAAAGCTGCTGACACTCCCAAAAAGAAAATGGAATATTATTATTTAATAGGTATATATCACGGTTTCGTAATATATTCTATCCCTTTATTATTTGGATTATTTAATTTCGTTATGGCTGTAGTTTTATTCTTTTACGGATCGCCTCTTGTCGCTCAAGCTTTATTAAATGTTCTCTATGCATTTGCATATACCTATTTAACATTATTCGTATTAGGCATATTCGTAATAGCATCTGACAGCAAAGATATTCACACTTCATTTTGGCAAAAAGTTAAACTTGCCCTATATCACCCCATCAGCTATATGAGATATACTAATATATCATTAAAAGCGCTATTTGGATCTCATCCTACGGAATGGCAACAAATAGAACGCAACGTTACTGAATCGGAAGAGATACCTGAAACAAAGAAAGCTGATTAATTATGGCAACTAAAAGAGAAGTATTACATAACATTGAAGAGTGCGAGAAAAAAGGAACTTATAACGACCACGTTGATCCTTTTCATCCCGACTCATATCCTGTTACAGTAGATTTTCCTTATGTTGTCACGACAAAACATCTTAAAGCAAAATATTTTCTGACGAATTTATTCATGGGATGGCCTTTAGTAATTTCGGATTGTAAATTCAATCAACATTTAAAAGTCATCGGCAAGGAAAATATTAAAAAATGCAAATCAGCGATTTTGACTTGCAATCACGTTTATATGTTTGACAGTCTCGCAGTGCACTACGCGTTTAGAGGCCACAAGACATATGAGATTGGAGCTGAATTCAACAATCTTAAAGGTAAATTAGGTAAAATCATGCGTGCAGGCGGGATGTTACCCATATCTATGAACCTAAAAGTATTAAGAAAATTTGATAAAGCAGTCACATATCACATGCAACACGATAGTTATATGCTATTTTTCCCGGAGCAAGGTATGTGGTACAACTATGAAAAACCCAGACCATTTAAAAATGGAGCCTTTCACTACGCCGCTAAAAACAACGTACCAATCTTACCTCTTTATATAACGTTCAGAGACTCTGGAAAATTCGATAAAGAAGGCTTACCCATTAAATATTCCAATTTGAATATACTTGAACCTATCTATCCGAAAACTGGTCTAAGCGTTGCGGAAAATACCGAATATTTGCGCAAAGCTAACTTTAAGGTGGTGAAGGATTTTTATGAAAATTATTATCACAAAAAATACGAACTAAAAAATTACACAGGAGAATTCTAGAAATCACTTCTCAAAACGATTTAGAAAAAATTGTCATAATTATAATTGATTTTGATTTAATTAAATTGTAAATCGTTTTTTTGTTGATTTTCTATCATTTTGCCAAGAACTTCAGCTTTTAAGGCTTTTTTTTGCAATTTTCTTTAACAAATTCTTGTATAATTTTTAACCCCGTGTTAAAATCAAGAAAGTAAAGTAATAGTAAATAGTTTTTCTGTTAAACAAGTTTATCCCATTCTATCGAAGTAAATGTTTGTATTTTATTAGTCTTTTTGATTAAATATTTCTATTCGAGTCTTTTTATTAAAATTTTGTATTCCTAATTCAATCATTGTTATTAATTCACTTACCAGAATCAAATATCCGTTAGGTGAAATATAGCAAATACAAAGGATCTATTATGCTAACAATTAATAATTGGCTAACTTTGAATTTAACTACCGATTTGCACGGTGAAATAATTCATCCTATCGCGATGCAAAATCAAAATTTATTTGAATCTCTCTCTGAAGATGTCGATCTCAAAGAGATTGTTCAAAATTCTGATGTTTCAAACAAATTAGTTTCACTCAACATAAATAATACTCATTTACCTTATATAATATTTTGGAAAAAATATGCTGATCGCTATGAATTTTCAGCATTGCAAAAACCCACCACATATGAAGAAGCAATTTCGCGTGGAAAAACTCTTTCTGTCACAAGTAATTTTCTCAAGATATCAATATCAATAGATATCAAGGAAGATATTGTTCGTGTTCACAATTCTACTACTAATCACGACACTAGTTTCGACATATTGTCCATAATTTCTATAAATGATAATCCGCTCAACTTAGATTTTGCGGGTAGAGTAACGATGGCGTCATTCTTTTCTAGCATGTTAGAAAATCAAAATCCCTCCCCCATTATGTTTAAGTCTAATTTTTACAATAATGAATATCACTTATTTTTAGTTTCAGCAAAAAAATCGAAGAATAATCCTAATACATTTTTATGTGAAGCGACCATAATCGATGAATTTTTAGACAAATATCATGAAATATTTCCTGAATCAATCTACTATGAAGCGCCTAACGTCATATATAAACCTACATTTGTCGGATTCATTAATAATTATTTTTCCATTGATGATTCTCAAGGGCTATTTTGTATATTAGATGTAGATAATTTTTCTCTGGCGAACAATAAGTATACCTATCACAAGGCAACTGAAATATTGAACTTGATTGCGAACGACCTAACTAAATATATCAGCAAAATAGGCAGTATCACTCACTTATCTGAAGATAAATTCGTTTTCTTTATTCCGGGATTACACAGTGATTTAGAAATAAACAAAGTATTGACAAATATTCTTGATATCGTACGCACTATAAAAATCGCTGACATTCCCTCTGGTGAATTCTCCGCTACAATAGGTGGCGCTTTATCCCACAGAGATGGAAATGACTTTGACTCTCTTTTATCAGCTGCAAAAGCTGCTTTAATAAAAGGCAAATACGACGGGAAAAATAGATATAGTATATTCAATACAACTATTGCTAAATTCAACAGAAATACAGCACCAAGTTTTAAAACATTAAACTTCTACAAGGACTTTATGCACGAACTCGTCTTATCTTCGGATCTAGACAAAACCGTAAATAAAACGCTTGATATGAGTCTCCATTTTTTTAACTTAAGTCGTATTATGATGTACTGTCAAACATTTAATGAAGAGTATTATTTCGTGAAGTTTAAGGATGCAAGAAAAGCTCTTGGAGTTTATAAACAAAATTATGATGTAATGTATCATTTTGTCAAAGATTTAAAACCCATGGAATATATAGATACAAGTATTGGATCGTCAGAGTTGATTGATTTCTTGAAATCAGAACTTCATTTTGAAAAAGGTTACATAATACATATCTTTGAAGAAAATAAATATTTCAGCGTCTACCTTGTTGAAGGTGAGGAACTTTCACCGAATGATAAAGAAATGTCTAAAAACCTAATTTACTCAACATTGAAAACTATAGACAACTTTATAAGTCGCTGTGACAATATGAATAAAGAATTCATTTCCCTAAATAAAGATAACGTGACAAACTTGACTACTTTTTCGGGATTCGAATTGGCAGCCACATCCGCAATTGCGAAGCATCCTGGGGAATTTACCCTATTAGCCTTCGATATTAAAAATTTCAGCTTTATTAACGATTTCTACGGATTTACTATGGGAGACAATATATTAAAGTTTATTGGTATAAATGTTAAAAAGATACTCAACAATGACGACACAGTTTGTCACACTGCAGCAGATCGTTTCTTAATGCTTATACACTCGACAAGCAAAGAAAAAATTGAGAAATTACAAAATTTGATATTTGCTGATATTAAATATTTTAATACAAAGGATATATCTATTCATTTGCACTACAATATTGGCGCGTATATTTTAGGATTAAATGATGATATTAACCACAGTATAGATAAGGCAAACAAGGCGCGTATTTCATCAAAACGAGAAGACTTTACAACACTCACTTATTTCACGTTAGAATCTAACAAAAAAGACAAATTAGATAAACGAATAGAACTCATTGCTGAGAAAGCTTTAAAAGCCAACGAATTTTATCCGGTTTTTCAACCTTGTTACGATGTAAAAACCAAAAAAATTACATCTGCTGAAGCTTTAGTAAGATGGAATCATAACGGAGAAAATTTTTATCCAAATGACTTTATCCCTTACTTTGAAAAATCCGACCTTATTATCAAGATGGATTTCATAATATATGAAGAAGTACTTCGCTTGTTAAAATCTTGGAAAGCTTGTGGTAAAACTCTTATTCCTATTTCAGTTAACGTATCTCGCGCCCACCTACTAACCGGTGATTTTATAGAACAACTTGTTAAACTTGTATCTAAATACGATATTGATCGTAAATATCTATGCTTGGAAATAACAGAAAGCATGTTTGCTGGTACAGGGCAAAAAGGCTATGAAACAATTCAAGAGCTGCATGAAAAAGGGTTCAATATTTATTTGGACGATTTCGGCACAGCTTATTCAAATTTAAATTCTTTGTCTAAAATTAACTTTGACGTTATTAAAATCGATAAGAGTTTAGTAGATAATATTCAAAATTCAATCAAAGCTTTAACTATATTTAGATCAATAGTATATATGTCCAAAGCTCTTGGTTTGAAGATCTTAGTAGAAGGCGTAGAATATCAGAAACAATTAGACATTGCTATTGCAGAAAAATGCGACATTATTCAAGGTTACATATTTTCTAAACCCGTTAATTTAGATATTTTCAATCAAAAAATTGATGAAAATTAGAACATTATAAACTAGTAAGATTAAAGAGGAAATGAAACAGCGTGAATCTCGCCGTTTCATTTTCTCTTTTTTTCACCTCTGCTTTTTATGTATATTTTTATATCTCATTCATTTTTAAAATATTTTTTTAATATAATCACTGCAAAAATTCACCTCTTTCCTATAATATTTTTAGAAAATTTATCAGCGATTTTAAAAATATAAAAGTTTACCTACCGTTTTGATAGTCCGTCTATCATAAAAAACTTATTAAATAGCATTATGAAATCTATTTTTTTCCTAGACTACCATTTCTTATTTGTTCTATAATATCAATGTTAGTTGTTTCTTTTTTTAGTTGACTTGGTTAACTAATTGAAGTATTTTCTATATAGAAAGAGAATCACATTATGACAAATAAATACGATTTTATTATTATTGGTTGCGGAATCACAGGTGCTTCCATAGCCTTCGAGCTTTCAAAATACCAAACTAAGGTTTTGATTATTGAAAGTTCAAATGATGTCTCCATGGGGACAACAAAAGCCAATTCAGGTATCATTCACGGCGGGTATGATCCTGAACCTGAAACAAAGATGGCTCGCTTGAATGTTGAAGGATCTATTCTCACAAAAGAATTGGCCTCACTTTTAAACTT
>Ga0172378_10002458_pt1 | contig 17350 bp, 17 predicted proteins | sample GrowelOW332metaG_FD_119755 | JGI IMG/M metagenome (GOLD analysis project Ga0172378, IMG submission 119755) | Groundwater microbial communities from an aquifer near a municipal landfill in Southern Ontario, Canada - Pumphouse #3_1 metaG | ecosystem: Environmental > Aquatic > Deep subsurface >... | reverse complement strand
ACTAGTGGCTATGAGGAAGCAGCTGGTCAAGGATTAATAGCTGGAATAAATGCAGCTTTAAAACTAGAGGGCAAAGATCCATTGATTTTAAAAAGAAATGAAGCATATATTGGGGTATTAATTGATGATTTAGTTAATAAAGGGATAAGAGATCCATATCGCCTTTTAACTTCAAGAGCTGAATATAGACTTTTATTAAGAAGTGATAATGCAGATATTAGACTTCGAAAACATGGATATGAAATTGGATTAATTGATGAAGAAAGATATAATAATTATCTTGAAAAATTAAAACAAATAAAGCTATTAGAAAAAGAATTACAAGAAAAGAAATTAAATCCAAATGACAAAGTTAATAATTATTTAAAAAATATAGATTCTGCTATCTTAAAAGATGGAATAACTTTATATAACTTATTAAAAAGACCAGAAATAAGTATAAAAGATATTGAAGAATTTTATTCTTTAGATTATAAAGATGAAGTAAAAGAACAAGTTCAGATAAATATTAAGTATGAAGGCTATATAAAGAAAGCAGAAAAAGAAGCCAGTAAAATGGTTGATTTAGATGATAAAAAAATCCCTAGTGATATAGATTATGATAAAATTCACAATTTAGCTAGTGAAGCTAAACAAAAATTAAAAGAAGTAAGACCATTATCAATTGGACAGGCATTAAGAATTAGTGGTGTTAATCCTGCAGATGTATCTATAATGATGATATATTTAAAGAAGGAGTATCATTATGATAGAAAATAATTTCGAGTTAGAATTAAAAAAATTAGGTATTAAAGTAAGCCAGGAACAATTAAACCAATTTAATAGATATTATGAATTACTTGTTGAATGGAATGAAAAAATCAATTTAACAGCAATAACAGAAAAAGAAGCTGTTTATTTAAAGCATTTCTATGATTCTGCAACTATAGTGAAAGTTATTGATTTAAAAAATGAAGAAACTTTATGTGATGTAGGAACTGGAGCAGGTTTTCCTGGCATAGTATTGAAAATATTATTTCCAAATTTAAAAGTCACTTTAATTGATGCACTAGAAAAAAGAATAAAATTTCTTGATATAGTTATTAAAGAGTTAAATTTAAATAATATAGAGACAATTCATGCTAGAAGTGAAGAATATGGTATTAAAAATCGTGAAATATTTGATATAGTTACAGCACGTGCAGTAGCGAGTCTACCTATTTTAATGGAATATTGTGTACCACTAGTAAAAACCGGCAAATTTTTTATTCCAATGAAAGCTAACATTTCCCAGGAAATAACAACAAGTGAAAATGCAATCAAGGAATTAAAAATAAAAAATATTAAAAAAGAAGAATTTTTTCTCCCTTATGAAAATAGTAATCGTACTATTATTTTATATTTAAAAGAAAAAGCAACTCCAAAAATGTATCCTAGAAAAAATTCTGATATAAAAAAGAAACCTTTGTAGGTTTCTTTTTATTATTTGGGAAATATTTCCCAAATACTATTGTTAAAAAATCAAATTTATAGTATCATATAATTAGAATATTTTAAGAATAGAGGTATAATATGGAATTTGAAAAGAGAGTTGTGGATTTAGACGTTAATGATGTCTTGCCTAATAGATTTCAACCACGTATTAAATTTAATGAAGATTCAATAAATGAGTTGTGTGAATCAATAAAAGAGCACGGTGTAATACAACCTATAGTTGTAAGAGCAATGGGAGATAAATATGAAATAATCGCCGGTGAAAGAAGATATAAAGCAAGTTTACTTGCTGGAAAACAAACTATCCCAGCTGTTATAACAGAATTAAATGATAAAGATAGTGCTGAAGTTGCCTTGATTGAAAATGTCCAAAGAAAAGATTTAACCCCTATTGAAGAAGCAATTTCATATAAAAAAATATTAGATATGGGATATTTAACTCAAGAAGAATTAGCATCAAAATTAGGAAAAACCCAATCTACAGTTGCAAATAAGTTAAGACTATTAAATTTGGATGAAGAAGTTCAAGAAGCTGTATTGGAAGAAAAAATATCTGAAAGACATGCAAGATCAATATTAAAATTGTCTAATATGTCAGATCAAAGAGAAATGCTAAATAAAATAGTTGCAAACAGATTAACTGTAAGAAAAACAGATGAAGAAATTAATATGTTACTAAATGGTACAAAAAATGTTGAACAAGAAGCAGGTACTACTGGAGATGCATTGATTACTGATAATGAATTAATGGATAACGAAATAGAAAATCCTTTTAGAATTATGCCAATGACTTCTGATAAGGTTCCAACATTTGATTCTACTAATGTTATAAGAAAGGATTCATTTATGGAAGAACCAATCATTATTATAGATGATCCAGAACAATTGCCAGCAATTAATGAAGATCAAGTTACAGTAAATCCAACAGAAGAATTTAATCCGTTTAATTTAAAAAATGAAGAAAATAATTCTAAACTTGATTTTATGCAAAGTAATATTCCAAGTAATCCAATAGAAGATATAGTGCCAGCAACTTTAGAAACCAGTAATATTCAGGATGTTGATATATTAAATTCATCCAAAGTTAATCCTGGTTTTATGGATATTGACAAAATTGCAGAGGATGCAAAAGATATTCCTACTGTAGTTGAAAAGAATCCTGTTGATATAAATAGTTTATTAAAACCATCTATAATTGGACAAGAAGAGCATGCCATTCAAGAAGCCCCAAAAGAGCAACTTGAAGAAGAATTGCAAGTCGGCAAATTTTTCTCATTACCAACCGATGATGAAAAGAATATTGAAAACAGAGAAACATCATCTGACAAAAACGTTGCTACAGGTATAACAGAAGTGTTTAATTTTGATTTAGATAGTAATAACGATAATAAAGAAGTTGATAATAAAGCAAGTGAAATAGTAGAACCACAAGATATGGTTCATTCAGAAGTGGCTCAAAATATGGATAAGTTACCTTCTGTTTTTGATGGAAAACCAGTTTTAAGTGTAAATGAACTAGAGTTTCCAACAGAAACATCTAAAGTTGACGATGTACCAACTTCATCTTTAGAAGCTCCTATTTTAGAGGAGTCTGTTATTCCAAATGAGGCAGTTGAAACTCTTTCTACAGAGTCATCTGCTCCTGAAATTGCAACTGAGGATGTAACCAATAATTTAATCACTCCTGATTTAGATTTTAATATAAGTTCTCCAGTTGAAAGAGAAGAATTAGTTGTAACACAACCTTTATCATCAGATGATATGCCAGTCCCAACTATGTCAAAACCAGCTATACAAAATAAAAATATTGCAGATGCCCTTGAATTAATTAGAAATAGTACAAAGCAATTGGAAAAAATGGGTTATGTTGTAGACACAGAAGAATTTGATTTTGAAACAGCATATCAAGTTATAATAAAAATAGAAAAGTAAGTATTACTTACTTTTTTTATTGTTATTAAAACACAAAGATGTTAAAATAACTTTGGTGATAAAAATGAATTTTAAATTAGTATCAAAATATTTCCCAAGTGGAGATCAGCCGGGCGCAATCAAAAAATTAGTAAACAATATAAATAATAAAGAGAAGTATCAAGTTTTATTAGGAGGAACTGGTACAGGAAAGACTTTTACTATTGCTAATGTAATAGAACAAACGAATAAACCAACTTTAGTTTTAGCTCATAATAAAACTTTAGCTGGTCAGTTATATGGTGAGTTCAAAGAATTATTTCCTGAAAATCATGTTGAATATTTTGTTTCATATTATGACTATTATCAGCCGGAAGCATATGTTGCAAAAACTGACACATATATTGAAAAAGATTCTTCTATAAACGATGAGATAGATGAATTAAGACACAGTGCTACTGCAGCATTACTGAATAATAGAGATGTAATCGTTGTTTCGTCTGTCTCTTGTATATATGGTATTGGTGAAATAGAAGAATATCGTAATAAACTTTTAATATTATCAATAAAACAAACTATAGAAAGAAATATTGTTATTGAACATTTAATTGATATGTTATATGAAAGAAATAATTTAGACTTAAAAAGAGGGAGTTTTAGAGTTAAAGGAGACGTTCTAGAGATAATACCAGTAAGTCAGCATGGTAAAGGATATAGAATAGAATTCTTTGGTGATGAAATTGACCGTATAACTGAATTTGATACATTAACAGGAGTAGTATTACAAAATAAAAAATCAATAACTATTTTTCCTGCTAGTCATTTTGTTACAAGTGAAGAAAAACTCAAACTAGCCGTTGTTAATATAAAAAAAGAATTAGAAGAGCAATTAGAAAATTTTAAAAAAAATAATAAATTAATTGAATTTCAAAGATTAAATGAGAGAACAAATTATGATTTAGAAATGTTAACTGAAACTGGTTTTTGCCGTGGTGTAGAAAATTATTCTAGACATTTAGCTTTAAAAGAAGCTGGTGATACTCCAACAACCCTTATGGATTTCTTTGGTGATGATTATTTATTAGTTGTTGATGAATCTCATGTCACTATCCCACAGGTTAAAGCTATGTATAATGGAGATCAGGCAAGAAAAAGTGTGCTTGTAGATTATGGTTTTAGATTACCTAGTGCTATGGATAATAGACCTCTAAAATTTAAAGAATTTGAAGAAAAAATAAATCAGGTAATATTTGTTTCAGCAACACCTGGTGATTATGAACTAGAAAAAACAAATAATATTATTCAACAAATCATTAGACCTACGGGTCTTTTAGATCCAATTATTGAAATACGTAAGACAGCTAACCAAATAGATGATTTAGTAAGTGAAATAAATGATAGAGCGCAGAGAAAAGAAAAAGTTTTAATTACTACATTGACAATAAGAATGGCTGAAGAACTTACTACTTATTTAAAAAAATTGGACATTAAAGTTTCATATATACATAGTGAGGTAAAAACTTTAGATAGATTGAAAATAATAAGAGATTTAAGATTAGGAAAGTATGATGTTTTAGTTGGTATAAATTTACTTAGGGAAGGATTGGATATTCCAGAAGTAAGTTTAGTTGCAATAATGGATGCCGATAAACAAGGATTTTTACGTAGCGAACGTAGTTTAATCCAAACAATTGGGCGTTCAGCAAGAAATTCAAATGGAAAAGTAATTATGTATGCAGATACAATTAGTGATTCTATGCAAAGCGCTATAAAAGAAACAACAAGAAGAAGAAAAATTCAAGAGCAATATAATATTGATAATAATATAACTCCAACAACAATTTCAAAAGAAATAAGAGATAATATTAGTAATATTGTAGAAGTGACAGATGATAAAAAAACCCAAAAAATGTCCAGATCTGATAAAGAAAAAATGAAAGCAAAATTAGAAATTGAAATGAAAAATGCAGCAAAAGAACTTGATTTTGAAAGAGCAATGGAATTAAGAGACATATTATTTGAGATGCAGGAATAAAATGAGATTTAAAAAAATATATATTGAAATAACAAATAAATGTAATAAAACTTGTTCCTTTTGTTCTAAATCCAGTAGAAAAAAGGAAGAGATGTCCCCTACTAATTTTGAAACAATAATTAAACAGGTTAAGGGTTTTACTAATTATATTTACTTGCATGTAAAAGGAGAACCCCTTTTACATTCTGAATTCGAAAAAATTATAAAGATATGTGATGAAAATGATATAAAAGTTAATATAACAACAAATGGTACTTTACTTTCAAAGCAGGAAGAAATAATTGCTAATTCAAAGTGTATAAGGCAAATTAATATAAGCATACATTCTATAAAAGATATTAATGAGATTAATAATATATTAGATTCTGTAAAAAACATTAGAAATATGAAAGACATATATATTGTATATAGATACTGGACATTAAAAGAAAATTTAATCTTAAAAGAAAATCCAGTATTAGATAGAATTATAAATTATTATAATCTTTCAAATGAAAAACAACAAGAAATAGAAAATCAAGGAAACATCAAAATTGATGATCACACTTATATTAACAAAGATATTGAATTTAACTGGCCATCATTGAATAATGATGTGTATGATGAAACTGGATATTGCTATGGTTTAAAAACACATATTGCAATATTAAGTGATGGTACAGTTGTACCATGCTGTTTAGATGCTGAAGGTATAATTAAATTAGGAAATATTTATGAGTCAACATTAGAAGAAATTTTAAATAATGAAAGAACAAGTAATATTATAAATGCATTCAAAGATAATAAAAGATACGAAAATCTATGTAAGCATTGCACATTTAAAAACAGATAAAAATTTCTAAAAAAAATGAATGTATGGTATACTATATATCATAGGAGATGAACAAATGAAATTAATAATTAATGATAAAAAAGAAGTCAGATTAAATCGTTTTATTGATTGGATTATATATATGATAGGCTATGCAATAGTATTGATTAGTGTTTCTTTAATATTTAAGAAAACAGTTCAATTTGATACGTCGTATTATGGTTTGTGGTTTTTAATAACAGCAATAATAATATATATGTTAAATAAAACAATTAAGCCTCTTTTGATTTGGTTAACTTTACCTCTTACGGGTTTAACAATGGGATTATTTTATCCTTTTATTAATGTTATCATATTATATATAACCGATGCATTATTAGGATCACATTTTGAAATTAGAGGTATTTTTATGTCATTTATAGTGGCAGTATTTATATCTTTTATAAATATTTTGATGCAAAAATGTATAATAGAACCACTAATAAGGAAGGAAGGATAATATGAATCCCATTTTATTTGATATGGGCATAATTAGGATATACTGGTATTCAGTATTCATATTTTTAGCTATACTAATAGGTGGCAGTATTGTATTAAGAGAAGCAAAAAAGTTTAATATTCCAGAAAATTTTATGTTAAATTTGTTTTTTTGGATTATTCCAGTTTCTTTAATTGGTGCAAGAATATATTATGTTTTATTTAATTGGTCACTATATGCAAATAATATTGTTAGCATTTTTAAAGTTTGGGAAGGCGGATTAGCAATTCATGGTGCTATAATTGCTGGTTTGATTTTTACAGTGGCGTATACTCAAAAATATAAAGTTAATACCCTATTTATATTAGATTTTATAGTAGTTGGTTTAATTATAGGACAAGCTATAGGAAGATGGGGAAACTTTTTTAATGGTGAAGCGCATGGTGGTATGGTAGCATATGAAACACTAAAAAAATTTCTTATTCCAGATTTTATAATTAACGGTATGAAAATTGGTGAATATTATTATCAGCCCACTTTTTTTTATGAGTCATTATGGTGTTTGCTAGGATTTGTGGTAATACTACTTATTAGAAGACTTAAATATATAAAAATTGGTCAAGTGACATGTAGTTATCTAATATGGTATGGATTTGGAAGATTTTTTATAGAAGGCTTAAGAACTGATAGTTTAATGTTTGGTAACTTGAGAGCTGCTCAATTGGTGTCTATAGCGATGATAGTAGCAGGTTTAATAACAATAATTATACTTGGACGTGGCTCTAAATTCAATAATCAATATAATGATGTAACAAACATAGATGATGTCAAATTTTAAAGAGTAGATATACTCTTTTTTATTATTATGTTATAATTATTATAGGTGATAGTATGAAAAAAAAGGGTTTTACATTAGTAGAATTATTGGCTGTTATAACATTAATTGGAATTTTAGGATTGATAACTGTACCAATAATAAATAATACAATTAAGAATTCAAGAAAAAAAGCATTTAAAGAGACTTTGAATGCGATAGTAGATTCAGCAAAAATATATAATGCAGATACTGATTATTTAGTAATGACACCAGAAAACGATCTAGATGTTTTAGATCATAATTTAAAGTATGAAAACAGAAGTGAGATATTAGGTGGAAGTATAAAATATAATTCTGGGAAATATTCCTTTGATTTTGTTTTTTCAAAATATTATTGTGCTTCTGGAGATATTGAAAATATAGAAATTTATGATATTAATTCTGATGAATGTACAGAGTAAATTTATATAAAGCATTTTGTCAATGCTTTTTTTTCTACATAAAATGTAGTATAATGAATGTGGTGATTTTATGAATAAGAAAGTTGTAATTTTAGGTGGTGGTACTGGTTTATCATCATTATTAAGAGGATTGAAACAGTATCCTTTAGATATAACTGCTGTTGTCTCAGTTTGTGATGATGGAAGCAGTACAGGAAGACTTAGGGAGGAATTCAATACTCCAGCGGTCGGTGATATAAGAAAAGTAATCACTTCTTTATCTGAAACAGAACCTTTAGTTGAAGAGTTACTTAATTATAGGTTTCAAACAACTAGTGATTTAAATGGTCATGCTGTTGGAAATTTACTTTTGACTGCAATGGCAAATATAACAGGAAATATGTCAGATGGTATCGAATCTTTAAGTAAAGTATTAAATTTAAAAGGGAAAGTTTTACCTTTAACAGAAGATAATGTTATTTTAATGGGTCGTATGGAAGATGGTAGTATCATTGAAGGTGAACATAATATAACAGAAAATTCAAAAAAGATAAAAGATGTTTATTATAAGCATAAACCTGTTGTATGTGAGGCAGTTTTGAATGCTATTCGTGAAGCTGATTGCATTATTTTAAGTATGGGTAGTTTATTTACTAGTATATTACCAAACTTAATTTGTAAAGAAGTAATAAAAGAAATTGATAAGAGTACAGCAAAATTAATGTATGTATGTAATATGATGACGCAACCAGGAGAAACAGATAATTTTAAAGTAAGCGATCATATTAAATTATTAAACAGGTATTTAGGAAAAAGAAAAATTGAAACAGTTATAGCTAATAATGGTCAAATTGAAAAAAGTATAATTGAAAAATATGCAACATTAGAGCAAAAAGATCAAGTAATTCTTGATAAAGAAAATTTAAAAAAATTAAAAGTGAGAATTATAAAAGATGATTTAGTCTCAATGGAAAATGAAATAATAAGACATGATACATTGAAATTAGCTTTTTATATTTTTTCTACTTTGATAAAGGAATAAAATGTCTTTTACGAGTGTAGTTAAAAATGAAGTCAGCAAAATTGATGCTATGGAAACAGAAAATATAGCTGAATTATCTGCAGTAGTACATAATAGTGAAATATCAAACAAACAAATTAAAATATATACTGAAAATGCGAGTGTTGCGCGAAAAATATATACGCTAATAAAAGACTTATTTAATGAGTATGCAAAAATAACTGTTCGAAAAGGATACAATTATAAAAAGAATTTAATATACATATTAGAGATAAATAATAACATTTCTAGCATATTAAAATCTTTAGCAATATTAGAAGATGATAAGATACTTGAACTTCCAAATGAATATATAATTGATGATATGGACACAATGCGTGCATATTTAAGAGGATTATTTATAATTGCAGGAAGTATTAATGATCCAAAAAAATCAAGATATCATTTAGAATTTTTGTTTAACAGTGAAGAATATGCAAAATTTATTGTTAAAAATCTAAATGAATTTTATTTGAATAGCAAATATCTGAAACGTGATAACAAGTTTATGGTTTATATAAAGGAAGCAGAAAAAATAGGCGATTTTTTAAGAATAATAAATGCTCCAAATGCAGTTATGTATTATGAAGATATAAGAATTTATCGTGATCATAAGAATATGACAAATAGACTTAATAATATGGAACAAGCAAATGTTGATAAGACTGTAGAGGCTTCTACAAAACAAGTTGAAGATATTGAAAAAATTATTTTGTTTGGTGGCTTGGATTTGCTTGATGATAAAGAAAAAGTTGTGGCAGAATATAGAATGAAATACAATGATGTATCACTTCAAGAACTAAGTGAAATAATAACATACGAAACAAATGTTCCTATTTCAAAATCTGGAGTAAATCATAGAATGAAAAAAATTCAGGATTTAGCAAGAAAAATAAGAGAAAAAGAGAATATTTAAGTATATTTTCTTTTTTTAATTAAAGACAACAACAAAATTTTATAGTATAATATAAACAGAGGTGATAGCATGAACGTTATATTTATTAAAGATTTAAAGGGACAAGGCAAAAAAGGTGAATTAAAAACTGTAAAAGATGGCTACGGGGCAAATTTTTTAATAAAAAATGGCTATGCAGTAGCAGCGACAGATGGAAATAGAAAACATCAAGAAACTCTTAAGTTAAAAAAAGAGTTAGAGGATCAAGAAAAATTAAAAGCATGTGAAGCAGCTAAAAAAGAAATAGAAAAAATGAACTTGATTTTTAAAGTCAAAACTGGTGAAAAGGATAAAGTATTTGGAACTGTTAGTTCTAAACAAATAGCAACTGAATTAAAGAAAAAAGGAATTGAAGTTGATAAAAAATGTATCAATACTGATATGTTTGTCTCATCACTTGGTACACACGAAATAAAATTAGAATTACATAAAAAGGTAATAGCAACACTAAAAATAACATTAAAAAAAGAGAGCTAGGTGATTTTTATGGCTGAAAAAGTAATGCCACACAATATAGATGCAGAACAAGCGGTATTAGGTTCAATGTTTCTATCAAAGTATGCTGCACAAAAATGTGTGGAAAATTTAAGTAATGATCTTTTTTACTTGGAAGCTCATGATAAAATTTTTACTATAATACGTGATTTAATTGAAGAAAGTAAACCAGTTGATATTACGACCGTAACAGAGGAACTAGAAAAAAAGAAATGGTTAAAGAATATTGGTGGTGTATCATATTTAACTGAGTTAATTAATTCTGTACCTAGTGCGTCTAATGTTGATGAATATATAAAAATCGTTAATGAAAAAGCTGTTCTTAGAAGATTAATAGAAGAATCATCTAAAATTGCAGTTGAAGCATATGAGGCATCAGGAACATTAAATGATATTTTAGATAGTGCTGAGAAAAGTATACTAAACGTAGTAAAAACAAGAAAAGGTTCTGAATTTAGAAGTATACAGGAAGTTTTATTTAAGACACAATCTGATCTTGAAAAGTTAGCTCAAAATAAAGGTGCAATAACTGGTGTTGCAACAGGTTTTGCAGAAATAGATAAAATAACTTCTGGTTTGCATCCTAATGAATTAATTATAGTAGCGGCAAGACCAGCTATGGGTAAGACTGCTTGGGCAGTAAATGTAGCTACTAATATTGCTAAGAATCAAGATAAAGCAGTAGCTTTATTTAACATGGAAATGGGTGCAGAACAATTAGCAATGCGTATGCTTGCATCAGAAGGCCATATAGATCAAAATAAACTAAAAAGAGGTTTTCTAGAGCATAGTGATTGGAAAAAAATAAATGAAGCAATAAGTAGATTAGCAGATACTAAATTATTTATAGATGATACTCCAGGTATGACTATGTCAGAAATTAAGGCAAAATGTCGTCGATTAGCTAGTCAAAAAGATGGCCTAGGAGTAATAATAATCGATTACTTAACTCTTATCCAAGGATCAACAAAGTATTTGGGAAATAGACAACAAGAAGTATCTGAAATTTCTCGTTCCTTAAAAACATTAGCTATGGAACTTGAAGTTCCTGTTGTTGCTTTAGCACAATTATCTCGTAGTGTTGAGGGCCGTGAAGATAAAAGACCAATGCTTAGTGACTTAAGAGAATCTGGTTCAATAGAACAGGATGCAGATATAGTAGCTTTCTTATATAGGGATGATTACTATAACAAACAAGCAAGTGAAGAAAGTCAAGTAAGCGAAAGTGAATTTATAATTGCTAAACATCGTAATGGTCCAACAAAGACCATTCCTCTTAAATTCACTCGTAATACAAGTACTTTTGACGATTACATAGACAAAGAAATTGAAAATGGGTGATGTATGAAGAAATTCACAATGTGGTTATTTGTCTTAATATTAAGTTCTATTGTATTTTTATTAGGATTTAATACTAAAACAAATTTGGAACCTAAATACCTATATCAAGTATATTTAGATGATCAAGTTCTAGGTGTAATAGAATCAAAAAATGAATTAGAAGAATATATTGATAGTCAGGGTTCTACATTGAAAGAAAAATATAATGTAGACAAAGTTTATGCTCCAGAAGGATTAGAAATAAGAAAAATAATAACATATGATAATCATGTAGATAAAGTAAAAGATGTTTATAAAAAATTATCAGAATTGAAACCTTTTACAATAAGCGGATATCAATTTACAATAAAAAAAGAAGTAGAGACATCAAATGGAGAAACAGTAACTAAAAACACTGTTATATATGTAACAGATGACTCTATATTTGAAACAGCTATACAAAATACGATTATATCTTTTCTAGGCGAAAATGTTTATAAAGCATATCGTGAAGGAACGCAAGCAAAAATAAAACAAACAGGTTTAACTTATAATAATATTTATGTTGATAATGATATAACAAGAAAAGAAACTAATATTTCTGTTAATGAGAAAATTTATGTTAATTCAGAAGAATTATCACAGTATATATTATTTTCAACAAATGAAAATAAAAACCAGTATATAGTAAAAAGTGGTGACACAATCGAGTCGGTAGCAGCTGCCAATAAGATAAGTGTACAGGAATTCTTGATTTCAAATCCAGAATTCACTTCTAAAGACAATGTATTATATTCTGGACAAGTTGTATCAGTTGCGTATGCTAATCCATTAGTGGATGTTATGGCAGATGTAACAAAAATTGAGGATCAAACAACTTACTACTCTGTTCAAGAGCAATCATCAAGTGATATTATTCTTGGAGATGAGCAAGTCGTTCAAGAAGGTGCAAATGGTGTAAATAGAGTTACTCAAAACATTAGGTATAAGAATGGCTTTATTCAAGCTGCTGAAGTTTCACAACAGGTTGAAATAAAACCTACTACTCCTAAAATTGTAATTGTGGGCACTAAATATATATCTGGTGTCGGAGGCAACTATTGGACATGGCCAACTAGTAGTTATAGTATTTCTTCACCATTTGGTTGGAGATCATATGAATTCCATACGGGAATTGATATATATAATTACTATGGTGCTCCTATATATGCGGCCAACAATGGTATAGTTACTATTGCTGGATGGTATGGAACATATGGAATCTTTGTTGGAATAAATCATAATAATGGTTATGGAACAGGATATGGACATATGTCTATGCTAGCACCAGGCATACATGTTGGCTCTACGGTAGAACGTGGTCAATTAATAGGTTATATTGGTCTAACTGGTCAAACATCCGGGCCACATGTTCATTTTGAATTATATTATGGGTCAACGCACCCAGGTTATAACTATAGTAAATTTATTAATCCACAATTTATGTACTAAATGAAGTTTTGTGTTTTATCAAGTGGTTCTAAAGGAAATTGCACTTACATCGAAATGGGAACTCACAAGTTTTTAATAGATGTAGGAACCAATTTCCTTTATACTTCAACAAAATTAAATGAAATAGGTGTGGATCCTAAAGAAATAGAAGCAGTATTTATAACTCATATACATGAAGATCATATAAGTGGATTAAAGAGATTTATTAAAATGGTTAATCCTATGATTTATTTAACAAAAAAAATATACGATAATTTCCCTATTGAATTAATTAAATGGACTTTCTTAGAAAACTCAATTAGTATAGATAATATAAATATTGATAGTATAAAATTATCTCATGATACTCCAGAGTGTAAAGGTTACATATTTGAAATTAATAATAAGCAACTAGTTTATATAACAGATACTGGTTATATTAATATTAAACATCATGCTAAATTACAAAATAAGACAGCTTATATAATTGAAAGTAATCATGATGTAGATATGTTGATGAATTCAAAACGATATAGACCTTTAAAAATGCGCATACTAGGTGATGAAGGACATATTTCGAATAAAGATTGTGCCTATTATTTATCAAAGTTTGTTGGCAAGGATACAAAAATAATTGTTCTAGCTCATTTAAGTGAAGAGGCTAATACCCCTGCTCTAGCTTTAAAAGCGGTAAGAGAAGAGATAAAAGATATTGATATCATTTTAGCAAAACAAAATGAAAGAATTGAGTTGATAGAATTATGATAAAAATTATATGTGTAGGAAAAGTAAAAGAAAAATTTTATCGAGAAGCAATAGAAGAATATTTAAAAAGATTAACAAAGTATACAAAATTAGAAATAATTGAGGTAAGTGATGTCGATTTTGATAATAAAGATATGGTTTTAGAACGTGAAAAAGAAAATATACTAAAAGTTTTAAATAACAAAGATTATATAATTACATTAGAAATAGAAGGAAAACAGATGACAAGCATCGATTTTTCCAGAAAAATTGATAATATATTTCTTAATAATTCTAATATAACATTTATTATTGGTGGTTCATATGGATTACATAATGATATAAAGAACATGAGTAGTTATGCCTTATCTTTTTCTAAATTCACTTTTCCTCATCAACTTTTTAGAATAGTTTTACTAGAACAGATTTATAGATCATTTAAAATTCAAAAAAATGAAAGTTATCATAAATAATGAATAAAAATATTAAAACCATCCACTATTTAATAGGAGATGGTTTTTTTGAAATCATTATATATTATATTAATAGGTTGTTTATTATATTTGTTTTTGGGAAATATTAATACATCTAAAATAGAAGTGCCAGATGAAGCAATACGTTTTAGAGTAATAGCAAGTAGTAATTCATCAGATGATCAACGATTAAAAATGAAAGTTAAGTTAGAAATTGAAAAAGAACTAGCAGATATTCTTAAGGATGTTAAAAGTTTTCCATCAGCCACCACAGCAATTTCTAATAATCTAAAAACAATTGAAGACAAGGTAAAAACAATACTTAAAAATGAAAATAACATGGAAACTTTTAAAATTAATTTTGGAAATAATTATTTCCCTGAAAAAGAATATAACGGTATAAAATATAAGGAAGGAAAATATAACTCACTAACTATTACTTTAGGAAATGGTCTTGGTAAGAACTGGTGGTGTATTCTATTTCCCCCTTTATGTTTACTAGATGAAAATGATTATAAGGAAGCTGAATATAGTTTATATGTTAAAGAAGTAATTGACAGTTACTTAAATGATAAATAGGCACATATAAAAAAATAAATAATATAATACATTGATGATGTAATTTTATTTGCCTTTTATCTTAAAAAAATATATAATTAATATGGTGATAAAATGTTTGAAAAGAAGAAAATCTCAATTTTATATAATATGGAAGAGATGCTTGCAAAAGCAAAAAAAGGAAAATATGCTGTTGCGCATTTTAATATTAATAACTTAGAATGGGCAAAGTATATTTTAGAAGAATGTCAAGATTTAAAAGCCCCTGTTATACTTGGTGTAAGTGAAGGCGCTGCTAAGTATATGGGTGGATATAATGTTATAAATGGAATGGTAAAAGGTTTAATTAAAGATTTAAATATTACAATTCCTGTCGTATTACATCTTGATCATGGAAGTTCAATAGATGCATGTAGAAAAGCTCTTGAGGCTGGTTTCACATCAGTCATGATAGATGCATCAAAATATGCACTTGCAGATAATATAAATATGACCAAAGAAGTAGTATCAATGGCTAAAAGATATGGTGCAAGTGTAGAAGCGGAAATTGGGCATATTGGTGGTTCCGAAGATGGAACAGTTAGTGAATCTTTATATGCTAGAACAGATGAATGCATAGTAATGGTTAACAAGACAAAAATAACTGCTTTAGCTCCTGCTTTAGGTAGCGTTCATGGTTTATATAAAGGCGAACCTAACTTAGATTTTACTAGGATGTTAGAGATAGGAATTAAAACAGACTTACCTTTAGTTTTACATGGTGGGACAGGAATTCCTAACGATAAATTACTTCAAGCTATTGAATGCGGAGTATGTAAGATTAATTTTAATACAGAATTACAGATTGCATGGAAAAGAAATGTTGATAATTTTATTTTCCAAAATCCAAATGAGTATGATCCAAGAAAAGTGATTGGTTCAGGTGAAAGAGCTATAAAAGCTGTTGTTAGAACTAAAGTTTCATTACTAAAATCAGATAATAAAGCGTAGTATGGAGGTGTTGTATGAAACAAATAAGAGTTGAAGGAAATAGATTGCTGAGTGGAACAATAAGTGTTAGTGGAGCAAAAAATAGTGCTGTAGCATTAGTACCGGCTTCTTTACTTTCAGATGATATAATAAAAATAGATAATATTCCAAATATATCAGATATTGAAGCCTTAAATGAGATTTTAAGTTATTTAGGTGCGAAGGTATCAAGAGAAGAAAATTTAATGACTATTGATTCTAGTAGCATAATTAATAAAGAAATTCCTGAAAGTATATCAAAAAAATTGCGTGCTTCCTATTACTTTATGTCAGCACTTTTAGGTAAATATAAACATGTTGAGATGTATTTCCCAGGTGGTTGTTCAATAGGCGCACGTCCTATAGATCAGACACTTAAAGGCTTTGAAGCTTTAGGAGCAACTGTTATTGAAGAAGGAAATAAATTTATTATTACAGCAGAAGAATTAATTGGTGGACATGTTTATTTAGATATGCCTAGCGTAGGTGCGACAATAAACACCATATTAGTTGCTGTAAAGGCAAAAGGTCAAACAATTATTGAAAATGCAGCAAAGGAACCAGAAATAGTTAATGTTGCAACATTTTTAAATAATATGGGTGCAAAAATCCGAGGTGCTGGAACAAGTAAAATTACAATAACTGGAGTGGAAAAGTTAGGGAAATGTTATACCGAGGTAATACCAGACAGAATCGAAGCTGGAACTTATATAATTGCAGGCGCATTGATTGGTAATAAATTAAAAATTAATAATATTATACCAGGACATGTAGAAATGTTGATAATGAAATTGCAGGAAATGGGAGTTAAAATTGAAGTTGGTGAAGATTATGTAATAGTTTCAAAAAGTGATAATCTAAAACCAGTTAATGTCAAGACTTTAGGATATCCTGGCTTTGCTACAGATTTACAACAACCTGTAACAGTCCTATTAACACAGTGTAATGGTTTATCTACATTGGAAGAAACAATATATGAAAATAGATTTCAAAATGTTCCCTATTTAAATCAGATGGGTGCGGATATTACTATTATAGACAAGAAGATAAGTATAAAAGGTCCAACAAAATTACATGGTGATACAGTAAAAGCTACAGATTTAAGAGCTGGCGCATGCTTAATATTAGCAGCACTTGCAGCCGAAGGTGAAACCGTAGTAACTGATATTGAACATGTTTTACGTGGTTATGAAAATATAGTAAATAAATTAAATGATGTTGGTGCTAAATTACAAATAGAAGAAATATAATTAAGTAGAGTTATCTCTACTTTTTATTTGGGGTGAATATGAAAAAAATATT
>Ga0172378_10002457_pt1 | contig 17354 bp, 16 predicted proteins | sample GrowelOW332metaG_FD_119755 | JGI IMG/M metagenome (GOLD analysis project Ga0172378, IMG submission 119755) | Groundwater microbial communities from an aquifer near a municipal landfill in Southern Ontario, Canada - Pumphouse #3_1 metaG | ecosystem: Environmental > Aquatic > Deep subsurface >... | reverse complement strand
TTTTCGCCAGCAAGGATACAACCGTTTTGTGCACCTTTAGATCGCAGAATACGCGTTAGTTTACGAGTATCAATGTCTGCGATAGCCACAACGTTGTGTTGTTTAAGATAATCACCAAGTGATTGCTCAGCACGGAAGTTGCTATGCAATAAAGGAAGGTCACGAATGATCAATCCGTTGGCCCAAACTTTATGAATTCGACCTGACTCAGCGTCTTCATCATTACAACCTGTATTACCAATATGAGGATAAGTCAGGGTGACAAGTTGTTGTGCATAACTAGGGTCAGTCAAAATTTCTTGATAGCCAGTCATGGCAGTATTAAAAACGACTTCACCAGTCGTACTACCCGATGCACCGATAGACGTACCTTTAAAGATCGTTCCATCTGCGAGGGCTAAAATGGCGGGAGTGCTCAAACCAAAGCTCCTGAAATTTAGGCTGTAAAAAAGCGAGAAGACGAAAAAAAAGGAAGGTTATTTTTTAAACCTACCCTCCCTTGTCTGCTCGCTTGAACTTAACACGGAATTATACGCCCTAAACAGGCTAAAGTCTATTTTGTTTTAGCCTAATATGTAATATAAATGCCTTGCTTTTTACTCAAAAGTCTGTTTGTTGAACAAGCTTAAAAAAATGTAAGCATTTTAGAATTGTCTAACAAATCAAAACTTAAATTTTATCAGTTTCGATTAAGCTCCACCCATCAACCATAAAAACAGGAACAAAAAATGAACGATACAGCCAAAACTCCAACAACCAAAACAGTGCTTAAAGATGGCGCTGAAAAACTTGATCAAAAGCTGCAAGAGGGCAAAGAAAAGGTGCTTGAAAAAGCAGCACAGAGCCAAGAAAAAACCAGTGCCAAAGTTGAGCCAAGCGCAGAAGTCACTGCTAAAGCCACACAAGCAGAAGCTGAAACGCAGGCAATGCCGACTCAATCCTTAGAGTCTGTGGCAACAGAAGCGACTGAAAAACCTGCTACGGTGCAAGAGAAAATTGCTCAGCTTAAACAAGACCTATTACAGCGTTTGGAGGAGCTTAAAGGTTTAAAAGGGGCTGACTTATCTGAGATTAGCGCATTTGTAAAAGCTGAGTTTAATGCCGTGATTGAAGATTTATCTAAATTGGGTAAAGAGCTGAAACAAGATGTCAGTGAGATTTCGCTAAAACACAAAGAACAACTCACCGAAACTCTAAAGCGTTCTAAAGAACATACCTTGGAAGCTTTGAGTAAATCAGCAAAATCTGACACGCAAGATGACAGCAAGCCCCAAGCTTAAGCCATAAAAAAAGTGAGCGTTAAGCTCACTTTTTAAAATACGTGTAACCAATCGCGCTTATTGTGGAAATCGGCTTGTGCACCACTATGTTGCATAGCATAAAGCTGTTGACCTTGCGTGGTTTGCATCACTGCAGTGAGACCAATAAATAGATCTTGCCACTTGAGCTTATGTTTAAGCATAAATTCAGTTAAGTCTAAGCTCACATTTAAGCCATAATGGGTGCGCTTTAAGCTATTAAGCTCGATGTCTGTTGCAACTTGAGGAGGCATATCTTCAGGATAGCGATATTCCTCAAATTGATAGGCTTGCCAAGCTTCACTTGGGGAGAGATTAATTTCGCGGTAATAATCTTCGCCTTTGACCCCTATAAAAATCTCATAACAGGTCTCTTGCCAAAGATAATCTTGACGCTCTAAACCCGAAGCAGGCGCAGGCCAAATGACCCATTGATTTGGATCACGTAACCAAAAACCTACATTTAAGGTGTATGGGCTTAAATTCTCAATGGCACCTACAATCGAAATAGCTTCAAAACGGCGTTCAAAGGCGCAAAGTTCGTAACTTGCCATCTGTTAAAAATTAGTTCGACAAATGTGCATGACGCACAAGATTAGATAATTTTTGGTTTTGTTTTGCTGCCTTTTTATAAAGCAACACAATTTTACCAATGGTTTGTACAATTTGCGCTTCAGTTGCTTGCGCAATTTCTTCAATTAATGCTGCACGTGCTTCACGATCTTCTGCAACAATTTTAACTTTGATCAGTTCATGGTCATTTAAAGCACGGTTTGTTTCTTCAATGACATTCTCAGTTAAACCTTGACCGCCAAGCATCACCACTGGATTGAGTGCGTGACCAATTTGACGTAAACGTTTGCGTTCCTGAATAGATAAAGCCGCCATGAAATATAACCTAATTTTAAAAACGGCTTAGTATAGCAAATTACACAATCAAACGCTGTAAAAACTGTATAAATAATCGATCTTGTTAATAGGAAAAATCAGCCAAGTGGCGCGATTTAGATACACTTGTCTACTGCAAAAAGCGTGTTTTTCACGTACAATGAAAGATTAGAAGTTTTTTGTATTTAGAGAGTTATGGCGACGCGCATTACCAACCAAAAATTATCCAAAAGTAGTCGTGATTGGATGCGAGAGCATCTTGATGATCCTTTTGTCAAACGAGCACAAAAGGAAGGGTATCGTGCACGCGCAGCGTATAAACTTCTTGAAATTCAAGAAAAATATAAAATGATCAAACCAGGTATGATCGTGGTTGATCTTGGTGCAGCACCGGGAAGTTGGTCACAAATTGCAGGTAAATTAGTGGGCGATAAAGGTCTATTGATTGCCTCTGATATTCTACCAATGGATGCACTGCCAGATGTGACCTTTTTACAAGGTGACTTCCGTGAAGAAGAAGTCTTTGAAAAATTGTTAGAAATTTTAGATGGTCGTACTGTAGACGTTGTAATTTCTGATATGGCCCCCAATACTTCAGGGAACAAGGCGGTTGATCAACCTCGTCAAATTTATTTATGCGAATTAGCACTCGACTTTGCCACAAAAGTACTCGGTCCTAAGGGACAGTTCTTGGTGAAAGTGTTCCAAGGCTCAGGTTTTGATGAGTTCCGTAAACAAGTTGTCGATAACTTTGATGTATTAAAAACGGCAAAACCTGCGGCATCACGCGCACGCTCAAAAGAAGTTTTCTTGTTGGGTCAAGGGCGTAAGAAAGCGTTTAAATAAACAAAGTCTACTTGCCAAGCCGTTAAAAATTGTGCATTTTGTACTTTTTTAACTTTGACAGCTGATCTTCAGCGAAACCTTTAGGATCACACCCACTTCGGGCATGATCAAATTAGATTGATATGGGAATAAAGCTTTGAGCGATCTCTTCAAGAATGCCGTATTGTGGCTGGTGATACTTGGCGTACTGATTCTGATTTTTAGTAACATCAGTAGCGGTGATAAGCCAACAGCGATGAACTATTCAGAGTTTGTTGCTGCGGTGGATGCTGGCCAAATTAAGCAAGTGACAATTGATGGCGAAAGAATTAGTGGCGAAAAGACCAATGGTACTCAGTTTGAGAGTATTCGCCCAGCGGTTCAAGACCCTGCACTGATGCCAAGCCTGATTGAGAAAAACGTGATCGTTGAAGGTACTGCGCCTGCACGTCAAGGTTTATTGATGCAACTTCTCATTGCAAGTTTCCCTGTACTTTTAATCATTTTGTTATTCATGTTCTTTATGCGCAACATGGGTGGTGGTGCAGGTGGTAAGAACGGCCCAATGAGTTTTGGTAAGTCTAAAGCCAAAATGCTGACTGAAGACCAAATCAAAGTTACTTTTGCTGACGTTGCTGGTTGTGATGAAGCCAAACAAGAAGTGGTAGAAATCGTTGATTTCTTAAAAGACCCTTCGAAGTTTAAGCGTTTAGGTGCGACGATTCCAAAAGGCGTATTGATGGTCGGTCCTCCAGGTACAGGTAAAACTTTACTTGCCAAAGCCATTGCTGGTGAAGCAAAAGTGCCGTTCTTTAGTATCTCAGGTTCTGACTTCGTTGAAATGTTTGTTGGCGTGGGTGCATCGCGTGTGCGTGACATGTTTGAACAAGCCAAACGTCATGCACCATGTATCATCTTTATTGATGAGATTGATGCTGTTGGTCGTCACCGTGGTTCAGGTACAGGCGGCGGTAACGATGAACGTGAGCAAACCTTAAACCAGATGTTGGTTGAAATGGATGGCTTTGAAGGCAATGAAGGGATTATCGTCATTGCTGCAACAAACCGTGCAGATGTACTGGATAAAGCATTACTACGTCCAGGTCGTTTTGACCGTCAGGTGATGGTGGGCTTACCGGATATTAAAGGTCGTGAGCAAATCTTAAATGTACATTTAAGAAAATTGCCATCAACCACAGGTGTTGATGTTAAAGTTCTGGCACGTGGTACACCGGGCTTCTCAGGTGCGCAGTTGGCGAATCTTGTAAACGAAGCTGCATTGTTTGCAGCACGTCGTAACAAAAACACCGTTGATATGCATGACTTTGAAGACGCTAAAGACAAGCTCTATATGGGTCCTGAACGTAAATCGATGGTGATTCGTGAAGAAGAACGTCGTGCGACGGCTTATCATGAAGCAGGGCATGCGATTGTGGCTGAAATTCTGCCAGGTACTGACCCCGTACATAAAGTAACCATTATGCCACGTGGTTGGGCATTGGGTGTAACTTGGCAGTTGCCAGAGCACGACCAAACCAGTCATTACAAAGACAAAATGTTAAATGAACTTTCAATCTTGTTTGGTGGTCGTATTGCCGAAGAAGTGTTCATTAATCAAATGTCGACAGGTGCGTCTAATGACTTTGAACGTGCTACTAAAATGGCGCGTGCTATGGTCACTAAATATGGTATGTCGGATAAGATGGGTGTGATGGTCTATGAAGATGACTCTCAGCAATCCTTTATGGGCAGCTTGGGTAGTCGTACTATTTCGGAAGCCACTCAGCTTGAGATTGACCGTGAAATCCGCCGTATCTTAGATGAGCAATACAAAGTCGCTCGCGATATCTTAGAAAATAATAAAGATATTGCACACGCGATGGTGAAAGCCTTGCTTGAATGGGAAACCATTGATCGTGATCAAATTCGTGACATTATGGAAGGCCGTGAACCACAGCCACCAAAAGTCTATGTTGCGGAGAATCCAGTGATTGATGTGACTCCAACAGATGCACCGACCACACCACCGCCATTGCCTAGTGCAACGAGCTAACAAAAAGAGCCTCATTTGAGGCTCTTTTTTTATGCTGCACTGCTAAAATACTTTGCTTCAACAAGGAGAGCACTATGCAACTAATGCCTTTACCACAACGTGTATGGAATTTTGGTGATCTGAGTTTAGATTTATCAAAACCCCATGTGATGGGAATTTTAAATGTTACCCCTGATTCATTTAGTGATGGTGGTCAGCATCATGCTCAAGCAGCAGCTGTGCAACGTACTTTGCAGATGATCGAAGAGGGTGCGACAGTGATTGACATTGGGGGCGAATCTACGCGTCCTGGTGCCACTGTAGTAGGATTACAAGAAGAGCTTGACCGTGTCGTACCTGTGGTTGAAGCCTTGGCGCAATATCCTGTGGTGTTGTCGATTGATACTTCACAGCCTGAAGTGATGCGAGCTGCTGTACAAGCAGGCGCACATATTTGGAATGATGTCCGTGCTTTAACACGCCCACATGCCTTACAAACTGCTGCTGCTTTAAATATTCCTGTGATTATTATGCATATGCGTGGTGAACCCACTACCATGAATAGTTTGGCTCAGTATGAAGATGTCACAGAAGATGTATTGCAAGAGCTACAACAGCGTATTAATGCCGCTTTAGCAGCAGGGATATTGCCACACAACATTATGATTGACCCCGGCTTTGGCTTTGCCAAAGATGCTGAGCATAATTTTAAATTGCTCAATGAATTATATCGTTTAAATGCTTTGGGTTATCCAATGTTGTCGGGCTTATCGCGTAAACGTTTTATTGGCGAGGCTTTAGGCGGTGTCGAACCTACTCAGCGTGCTGTTGGTTCGGTGGCAGGGCATTTACTCAGTGTGCAACAAGGCGCATCATTGGTGCGAGCACATGATGTACGTGCCACCGTAGATGCACTAAAAGTCTGGCAACGCATGATGCAGATTTGTTGATTAGGTTAAATTGTGTTATACAAGCTCGCTTTAGAGTATTGAGTGTATAGAGTACTGTATGTTTGCAGATTTACTTCTCCCCATGTTTGATGATGAATATTACCCAGATATCCTTGTTGCTGAAGTGAAGCAATTGGTTGAACAGTTTGGCAAGAAAATTGCCAAAGGTAATTTATCTGAAACTGAAGTGTATGCTTTGGCACAGTTGACTGTGGTGGAATTAAATAAAATGAAACCGCAGTTTGAAGATTTGGATTCAAGTTTAGATGATACCGCAGCAGATTATATTGCCGAAGCCATGATGATGGTGGCACAAGATCACGGTTATATGGATCTTGAAATGGAAGAGCTGGTGTCTAACCGCGAATGGTAGTCTAACGATTGCCCTGTGATCAACAGGGCTTTTTTATAGGCGTAAAAAAACCAGCTTATCGCTGGGTTCTTTATTTGCACCATTCTTTAAGTTAAGAATGGTGCCCGAGGCCAGACTCGAACTGGCACGCTTTGTGGGCGGGGGATTTTAAATCCCCTGTGTCTACCGATTTCACCACTCGGGCTTTTTTCGTTCAATTTTTTGCAAGAATTTTTAAATTCTTAGCGCACCATTTTAATGAACGACTTTAAAATGGTGCCCGAGGCCAGACTCGAACTGGCACGCTTTGTGGGCGGGGGATTTTAAATCCCCTGTGTCTACCGATTTCACCACTCGGGCATGAGCGCAATATTAAAGAACTATTTTTTATATGGCAAGCATTGTTTGTGTTATTTGCTATATTTTTAAGCAAATCATGTGTTTGTGTTTAATAAAAGCACGATTTTGGATTACATTAAGCTATCTAAGTATTTTTCAATGTCAGTGTGCTTATATTTTTTGCACAACTCATGCTCGTATTTATACAGCTCTAAATGCAAACTCAAATAATATTGCATTTGCAAACTTTGTAATTTGGCTTGTTGAGAGCCTTTTTTGAGTAAGCGGTAACGCCATTTGGCCAACAGGGTCTGTTTATAACTCCAAAAGCTGGCGCGACGAATCTGTTGCAAAATATAATACTCTTGGCTTGTGGTCTGTTCACGAAACAAGTTTTCTTTATAAAAACGTACAAAACCAAAACTTATGGCAAAGAACAATAAGAGATACAGCATGAACATGCTATCGAGATACAGCATATTGAGTGCTTGTAACACTACCAATACCGTTAATTTAATGGGTGCATGTTTTTGTTGCTGATAAAACGAATGCGAGCTGTGTTTGGCTTGCTTTAAAATGCAAGGCACATACAGCATAAACAACAGCATGAGAGTCAAGCTCGCCAAATGTGCGGCTTGCAATTCATAGCCTAAGTTGCTGATAGAAGTTTTAATTAAAATATAAAAGGGGATAAAAATAAGTGCACTGAGCAGCCAAGGAATCAGTTCTTTGAGTTCATCTAACATACCTTTGGTTTTAATTGCACTGTACAAGATAAACTGGGCACGAAAGGCTTGAGGATGCTTTTTTTGCAGTTCTTGTAAATATTGCAGGGGGCTTGGCTTAGACCGCATAGTGTCCAACTAACAAAAAATAAAAACCAATATAATCGAGTTTATAAATTTTAGGCATAAAAAAACCAGCTTATCGCTGGGTTCTTTATTTGCACCATTCTTTAAGTTAAAAATGGTGCCCGAGGCCAGACTCGAACTGGCACGCTTTGTGGGCGGGGGATTTTAAATCCCCTGTGTCTACCGATTTCACCACTCGGGCTTAACAAGATTGGAGGCGGAGGTCGGAATCGAACCGGCGTACACGGAGTTGCAGTCCGCTGCATGACCACTCTGCCACCCCGCCACGTCTTGTTGATGCGTATATTATCAACTCTGAAAAAAAACGCAATAGGGGGTATTGCACGAATGCTTATAAAACGTACATATAACGAAAAAAACCTGAAAATATCATGTATTATGTGCAAAATTGATTCATATCCATACTTGGGAGAAGTGCCATGGCATTAGTTTTAGATGGTCGTGCATTAGCGAAGCAAATTGAAGCTGACTTGTTAACACGCGTAGAAGCGTTAAAGGCAAAATCGGGTCGTACGCCAATCCTTGCCACTATTTTAGTGGGTGATGATGGCGCATCTGCCACTTATGTACGTATGAAAGGCAATGCATGTCGCCGCGTGGGTATGGATTCTTTAAAAGTTGAACTTCCAAAAGAAACCACGACTGAACAGTTATTGGCTGAAATTGAAAAATTAAATGCCAATCCAGATGTTCACGGCATTTTGTTACAACATCCAGTGCCAGCGCAAATTGACGAGCGTGCGTGCTTTGATGCAATTTCATTGGCAAAAGACGTAGACGGTGTAACGTGCTTAGGTTACGGTCGTATGGCGATGGGTGAAGCAGCTTATGGCTCAGCAACTCCGGCTGGCATTATGACCATCTTAAAAGCAAACAATATTGAAATCGCAGGCAAGCATGCGGTTGTTGTGGGTCGCTCTGCAATTTTGGGTAAACCAATGGCGGCCATGCTGCTTGAAGCCAATGCAACAGTGACCATTTGCCATTCACGTACGCAAGATTTAGCCAGCTTTGTGAAGCAAGCAGACATTATTGTCGGTGCAGTGGGTAAAGCTGAATTAATTCAAAAAGATTGGATTAAGCAAGGTGCCGTGGTGGTGGATGCAGGTTTCCATCCACGTGATGGTGGCGGCGTCGGTGATATTCAGTTACAAGGTATTGAAGACATTGCGTCTGCTTATACGCCAGTTCCAGGTGGTGTTGGTCCAATGACGATTACAACTTTAATTCGTCAAACGGTTGAAGCCGCTGAAAAAGCCTTAGGTTAAGTTTTTATTGGCATAGCCTGATGGTCAATGCACTATAAAAAATATGGGAGCCTTATCTTATACATCTAAGATAAGGCTTTTTTAACAATTGATGAGATACACGTTTTGACATGAATCAAGCCCCAAAACACCTTCTTGAAGCCTTACATGCCGTGATTCCACAGTGTGAATTGCAAGCCCAACAATTGCCCAATACACCCATCTCGTTGTGGCTGATTCCACCGGTATTTCCAACAGACAAACTTGATGATGAGGTGATTCGACGGATTTGGAACGATACGCCATATTGGATTTTTTGTTGGGCCTCTGGTTTGGCAATGGCACAGTGGTTATTGGCAGAGCCTGATCATGTCAAAGATAAAGTGGTACTTGATTTTGGGGCAGGTTCAGGAGTGGTTGCAATTGCTGCAAAAATGGCAGGTGCAAAACGGGTAATTTGCTGTGATATTGATCAAATGAGCCTTGAGGCATGTCGTGCTAATGCCAAACTGAATGACGTTGAACTTGAGTACTTAGATGATTTGTATCAGGCTGAAAAAGTGGATGTGCTGCTAGCAGCCGATGTACTTTATGATCAGTGTAATCGCTTTTTCTTAGATGAATTTTTAAAATTTGCATCTGAAGTATGGGTTGCAGACAGCCGAGTCAAAAACTTTAGCCATCTGCAATACCAAAAGCTCGATGAACGTAGCGCCACCACATGGCCAGATTTAGATGAGTCACCTGAGTTTCGCAACGTCAGCTTTTATAAGACCTTATAAGCGTATTTAGCGCGTGCAGTTATAACGGACCACATGCAAGGTGCTTGGACGTGCTTCTAGCGCCTGTCGGGTGGCATAGTCTTGATCACTGTGTAAGTCTTTGGTGTTACTCAAACCAAAAGTGGTGCGTGTATTGCCAATTTGATGAGCATAGTTATCCTCTTGGTTTTGAGGATTGGCAATTTCTTGAATACTCAGGACTTTAATTTGATATTGTTGATTATGACCTAACACTTTTTGGCATGCTGCTTGTAGTTTATTGGCATCTAATTGCTGATTTTGACGCCCTGCTAGGGTATAACTCAACGTAGCAGTGTGATCGGTTTGAGATTCAATTTTGTATCCTGTTGAACCATTATAGTTTTGCGGCACGCTTTGACAAGCAGCAAGGGCAAGTAGGCCAGTCACTGCTAAAAATTTATAAATATTGTGCATATGTTATTCCATACTTAATCATGATTGGGCTAGTGCATCATAAAGAAAAAGCGCCATAAGGTGGCGCTTTTTTGCATTGAATTGACAGGCGTTAGTTGTCGGTAATCATGGAGTGCTTTTTGGTGTCTTTCATAAAAATATAAGTCACCAGTGAAATACCAATCATAAAAGTAATGTAGTAGAAGAAATAATGTTCATATCCGGCATTTTTAAAGCTCAAGGCAATCAGTTCTGCTGTACCGCCAAATAAGGTATTGGCAATGGCATACGGTAAAGCGACTCCAAGAGCACGAATATGTGCAGGGAATAGTTCAGCTTTAACCACGGCATTAATGGCGGTATAGCCTGAAACAATCAACATACCACTCATACACAACATAAATGCAGTAAATACACTGGAGGTATTGGCAAGCCCATTAAAAATAGGAATGGTAAAGGCTACACCTAGTACCCCAAAGGCAATCATAATCGGTTTACGACCAATACGGTCGGACAAGGCACCAATGACGGGTTGAATCAGCATAAAAATAAAAATTGCCGCCGTGGTGATCTCAGTCGCGGTGGTTTTTTCAAAGCCTGAAGTGTTGACCAAATATTTTTGTAAATAGGTGGTAAAGGTATTAAAGGCAAGCGTACCGCCTGCGGTCAATAAAATCACCGTAAATGCCGCTTTAGGATGCTTGGTAAACAATTCGAGCGCACTTGATTTTGGCCCACCCTCAGCGGCTTGTTTTTGTGCTTGTTTAGAGGATTCACTTTCGACCAAACCACGACGAATCCAAAACACCACCACTGCTAATATTGCACCAATAAAAAACGGAATACGCCAGCCCCAGTCACTTAAAGCAGCTTCACTCATGCTACGTTGTAAGATAATCAAGGTACATAGCGCCAAAAGCTGACCAGAAATTAAGGTGACATATTGAAAGCTTGAAAAAAATCCACGGTTATTTTTACCTGCCATTTCACTTAAATATGTGGCACTCGAGCCGTATTCGCCCCCAACACTTAAACCTTGTAATAAACGTGCCAGCAATAAAATGGCAGGAGCAAGCATGCCAGCGCTGTCATAGGTTGGTGCACAGGCAATCATCAATGAACCTAAACACATTAAAGATACTGACAGGGATAAACCTGCTTTTCGTCCTTTACGGTCGGCATAAATGCCCATGATCCAAGCCCCAATTGGACGCATTAAAAAGCCTAAGGCAAACACTGCAGCTGCTTGTAATAATTTAACCGTGTCATCGCCTTCGGGGAAAAAACGTGGTGCAAAATATAAAGTGAAAGCGGCATACACATACCAGTCGTACCATTCAACTAAATTGCCTGCAGAACCACCAATAATGGATTTAACCCGTGTTTTGCGATCAATAGTAACAGGTGTTGAATCGGGCGTAGCTTGGCTCATAGATTCTCCTCAACGCTTAAAATGAAGGGTCTGTCCCTGATACGACCCGTCTTGAAATTATTATGTTGTCATAGAATTATTGTGCTGATGATAAAAACAGGGCATCAGTTAAAAATCAGCTTAAACCTTAAATTGAAATCAATAAAATGATTAAAATTGAGTAAAAGCCTAAGTTTTATTGTCTTTATTCATCAGGTGGTATCGTTTTAGCGCAGCTGAGGATCGATCTTAAATTTTTTGGCTTATTTTAGTGCAGCCATAAAAAAAGGCCGCTTACGCGACCTTTTTTGCAATTCAATATGCGATTAAGCAGATTTAACCGCAGCAATCAATTCTGCTTGACGCGCTTTTAACGCTTCAGGCATACGATCACCTAATTTTTCAAACAATTCAGTGTGGCTTTCAAGTTCTTTGATCCATTGATCTTTGTCTTGAGACGTCACAAGATCAAACTGTTCTTTAGTGAAGTCAGAACCCGTCCAGTTTAACTGTTCGTAGGTTGGAACTAAACCAATTGGGGTTTCAACAGCAGTTGCACGACCTTCACAACGGTCAATGATCCACTCAAGAACACGCATGTTTTGACCGAAACCAGGCCATACGAAGTTGCCTTCAGCATCGCGACGGAACCAGTTTACATTGTAGATACCAGGAAGTTTGTTGCCAGCCGCTTCAGCTTTAGCAGCAACTTTCTCGCCCATTTCTAACCAATGTGTGAAGTAATCTGCCATGTTGTAACCCGCAAATGGAAGCATTGCGAATGGGTCACGACGTACCACACCTTGTTGACCAACAGCAGCAGCAGTGGTTTCAGAACCCATGGTTGCAGCTTTATAAACACCGTCAACCCAGTCAAACGCTTCTGAGATTAAAGGCACTGTGTCTGCACGGCGACCACCGAAGATGAACGCAGAAATTGGAACACCTGCTGGATTTTCCCAGTCAGCATCAATTGAAGGGCATTGACCCGCAGCAACTGTGAAGCGTGCATTTGGATGTGCTGCTTTTTCTTCACCAGTATGTGGTTGACCTTTCCAGTTGGTCAGATTCGCAGGCGCTTCTTTGGTCAGACCTTCCCACCATACTTCGCCGTTGTCTGTTACAGCAACGTTGGTATAGATTACGTCTTTATGAAGCGTTGCCATACAGTTCGGATTGGTCTTGGTATTTGTACCAGGCGCTACACCGAAGAAACCAGCTTCAGGGTTGATAGCATATAAGCGACCATCTTCACCTGGTTTGATCCAAGCAATATCATCACCTACAGTTTCAATTTTCCAACCTTCGTAGCCTGCTGGTGGAATCAACATAGCGAAGTTTGTTTTACCACATGCAGATGGGAATGCCGCTGCGATGTAGTGTTTTTCGCCTTGTGGGTTTGTTACGCCAAGGATCAGCATGTGTTCAGCTAACCAACCTTGCTCACGACCCATGTAAGATGCAATACGTAATGCTAGGCATTTTTTACCCAACAATGCGTTACCGCCGTAACCTGAACCGTAAGACCAGATTTCACGCGTTTCTGGGTAATGCACGATCCATTTTTCTGGGTTACAAGGCCAAGCAACGTCTTTTTGACCTTCTTCCAAAGGTGCACCAACAGTGTGTACACATGGAACGTAATCGCCATCTGTACCAAGAACGTCGTAAACCGCTTTACCCATACGTGCCATTTTAGACATGCTTACAGCCACGTAAGGAGAGTCAGTTAACTCGATACCAATATGCGCAATATGAGAACCTAAAGGACCCATAGAGAAAGGTACAACGTACAAAGTACGACCTTTCATTGAACCGTCAAATAAACCGTTAAGACGCGCACGCATTTCAGCTGGAGCTTCCCAGTTGTTAGTTGCGCCGGCATCTTCTTTGTTTTCTGAACAGATGTAAGTACGACCTTCAACACGAGCAACGTCAGAAGGGTCAGAGTTTGCAAGGTAAGAACCAGGGTGTGTTTCTTGGTTAAGTGCTTGCATGGTGCCGTTAGCGATCATCAAGTCGATATAACGTTGATACTCTTCTGGGCTACCGTCACACCATTCGATTTTTGCAGGTTTGGTTAATTGTGCAATTTCTTCTACCCATGCAATAAGCTTAGGGTGACGAACGAATGCTGGTGCGTTCACTTGGGTCATGGTGAGGCCTATCTCAAATATGTACAAAGTGTACAAAAAGTACAGTTCGAATCTGTGTTAGCACACAAATTGAACTCAATATGAAAAAAAGTGGCGCTATTAAAGCACAAAACGGCGAAAAAAATAAGACTAAAGCATAGACCTGAAATATTTTGCATATCAAAGATTTTCTGAGTAATTACTTTAAAAAACAATTGCTTACAATTTCAATCTCGATAATGAACATGAATTTTACTTTTTTATGCTTAGTATTTATTTAGATTATTTAATTTAAAAACAATAACTTACAATCATTTATTTAATCAATTTCATGATTGATTAAATAAATGATGCTGATTTGAATTTTACATAAAGGCGCTTTTTTTTAAGCTCTAATTGCTTAAAAGTGAAGCAAAAATGTATGGAAAAACCAATGCCAGAGCCTAGCGTACCACTTTCGATTATCTATAATCCTAAGTCAGGCTTTCATGCCAACCACCAAGATGCAATCTATGAAGAAGTGATAAGTTTATGGTCAAAAGCCGGTTTTAATATTCAAAGTTTTGCTATGGATCATGAGGTGGATTTTAAACAGCTTATGGCACAAGTGTTAAGCCGCCATGAAAGCATGCCACATGGCGTAGTGGTTGCAGCAGGGGGCGATGGCACTTTAAATGCCGTGGCGTCTTGTCTGCTTCATACCTCAATTCCGATGGGTATTTTGCCTTTAGGTACCTTTAATTATATTGCGCGTGTATTAAATATTCCTTTGGATTTAATGGCAGCAGCTCAAGTGATTGCCCAAGGTCAGATCAGTCAAGTACATGTGGCACGCGTGAATCACCATATCTATTTAAATAATGCAAGTTTAGGTCTATATCCGTTATTTATTCAACAACGTGAACGCTATAACCGCGTGTTAGGACGCTTTACCATTCACGCTTATACATCAGGCTTAGATGTATTGCTACGCCATCACAAAGAACTAAAACTTGAGGTTGAAGTGGATGGGCTACGTTATCCTGTTAAAACACCACTGGTATTTTTTGGCAATAATCAATTACAACTCAAAGAACTCAAATTAAAAATTGCTCAAGACGCGGCTAAAGGCAAAGTGGCAGGCGTGGTGGTGGCCAAAACTGATAAGCTCACTTTGTTTAAAATGCTGTGGCAATTGATGCGTGGTCAATTGGAACAAACCCCAGATGTATATAGTTTTGCGGCCGATGAAGTCAAAATTCATAGTCGGGCAAAAACATTAAGCCTTGCCATTGATGGGGAGTTAGTACAGGTTAAACCGCCTTTAACGATTAGTGTTGAGCGATCTGCTTTAAATGTGGTGGTGCCGTATGCTAGTACATCTGTCTGATTTACATTTTGGTACCGAACAACTCGCTTGTATGCAGGCGATTGGGCAATTTTGTGCCGAACATGATATCCAAGCAGTAGTGGTGAGTGGTGATTTAACTCAACGCGCACGTTTAAGAGAGTTTTATGCCTGTAAACAATTTTTAGACAGTTTAAATCTGCCTTATTTAGTCGTGCCGGGTAACCATGATATTCCTTTGTATGCACTGTGGCGGCGTGTATTTACTCCGTTTTATGGTTATCAATTATTTTTTGGCAGTTTAGAGCGTGATTTAGAAACCGAAGATTTTTATATTTTGGGGGTGAATAGTATTCGTCGGCGTTATCACACCAAAGGTCATATTTCACTTGAGCAAATTGAACGTATTGACCAAAAATTACAAGCCGCACCAAGCAACAAATATAAGATACTGTTGGCGCATCAGCCATTTTATATTCCTGCGCATCAGTATGGTCAAAAAGACTGTCCTATGTTGGCAAAAATTGCCTTACAACGCTGGAGTCAAAATGGGTTAAATGCCATTTTGCATGGTCATTTGCATCAAAGCGCTGTAGACGACTTAAACCAAGTCTATGACCTTAAAGTTAAACAGCCCATTTTGGCGGTACAAGCCGGTACAGCGATTTCTCATCGTTTACATGCAGGACGTCCTAATAGTTTTAATACCATTCATTTAGATGGCCAAGTAAAGCATTATTATTTTGATACAGTGCTGCAATGTTTTAGGTAAGGGCCGCCAAATCGTGCAAATATCAATCATTTAGACTTAAAGATTAAAAAATAAGCAAAAAAATGCATTTTTTTTAAATTTTGCCCTTGAAGCGTTTTTTTCCATCCCCACAACTGAGTCATAGATTTTACTGACGTTGACTGAAGGAACATAAAAGTCGAAGTTGGCGTCCTTTTACTTTAAGACTTATTTGATGGAGTTTTCTATGAGCAACATTCGTCCATTACATGACCGCGTAGTAATCCGTCGTGTTGAAGAAGAAACAAAAACAGCTGGTGGTATTTTACTTCCAGGTTCTGCAGCAGAAAAGCCGGCGCAAGGCGAAATCATTGCTGTAGGTAATGGTCAAATCACAGACAATGGCGTACGCGCTTTAGATGTAAAAGTTGGCGATAAAGTATTGTTTGGTACATATGCAGGTACAACTGTAAAAGTTGACGGCGAAGAGCTTCTAATCATGAAAGAATCTGACATTCTTGCAGTACTTGAAGCGTAATTTGTCTTTTTAATTCATCTTAATAATTTTTAAAATATTTGGAGTTAAAACATGTCAGCTAAAGACGTAAAATTTGGTGATTCAGCGCGTTCAAAAATGATCGCAGGTGTTAACGTTCTTGCAGATGCGGTAAAAGTAACATTGGGTCCTAAAGGCCGTAACGTGGTGATTGACCGTTCTTTTGGCGCACCGCACATCACTAAAGATGGTGTGACTGTAGCCAAAGAAATTTCACTTAAAGATAAGTTTGAGAACATGGGTGCTCAACTTGTACGTGAAGTGTCTTCAAAAACCAACGACATCGCAGGTGACGGTACAACAACAGCAACTGTATTGGCGCAAGCGATCTTAAACGAAGGCATTAAGTCTGTGACTGCGGGTATGAACCCAATGGACTTAAAACGTGGTATTGACCTTGCGGTTAAAACTTTAGTGTCTGAAATTAAAGCCACAGCACAACCGGCATCTGACTCTAAAGCCATTGAGCAAGTCGGTTCGATCTCTGCAAACTCTGACACCACTGTAGGTAAACTCATTGCTCAAGCGATGGAAAAAGTGGGCAAAGAAGGCGTGATCACCGTTGAAGAAGGTTCGGGCTTTGAAGATGCTTTAGACGTCGTTGAAGGTATGCAGTTTGACCGTGGTTATATCTCACCATACTTTGCTAACAAACAAGACACGCTAACGGCTGAACTTGAAAACCCGTTCATCCTTCTTGTAGACAAAAAAGTCAGCAACATTCGTGAATTGATTACTGTGCTTGAAGCGGTTGCGAAAACAGGTAAGCCACTTTTAATTATTGCTGAAGATGTTGAAGGCGAAGCGCTTGCAACTTTAGTTGTCAACAACATGCGTGGCATCATCAAAGTATGTGCAGTTAAAGCACCTGGTTTTGGTGATCGTCGTAAAGCAATGTTACAAGATATCGCAATCTTAACTGGCGGTACGGTAATTTCTGAAGAAATTGGCATGCAGTTAGACCAAACTTCACTTGAGCACCTAGGTACAGCGCACAAAATCACTGTGTCTAAAGAAAACACTGTGATTGTAGATGGTGCAGGCGATGCCACTCAAATCGCTGAGCGTGTGACTCAAATCCGTGCTCAAATTGAAGAATCTACCTCTGAATACGACAAAGAAAAACTTCAAGAACGCGTTGCTAAATTAGCAGGCGGTGTTGCTGTCATTAAAATTGGTGCTGCAACTGAAGTTGA
>Ga0172378_10002455_pt1 | contig 17358 bp, 18 predicted proteins | sample GrowelOW332metaG_FD_119755 | JGI IMG/M metagenome (GOLD analysis project Ga0172378, IMG submission 119755) | Groundwater microbial communities from an aquifer near a municipal landfill in Southern Ontario, Canada - Pumphouse #3_1 metaG | ecosystem: Environmental > Aquatic > Deep subsurface >... | reverse complement strand
GATACTACTTTCAGTGATAGAAATACTTCGTGAGCTAAGATTAAAAACGCTTGTGCTTTTCCAAAGCGTAGAGCATGGACGCAACGTTGAAATACTTTCGGGAATACCTTTTATCAGCGGCATTGATGGAAGTGATGAGCGTGAGCGAGCAAAGGCAGAATTTTTAGAAGGTGAAGGCGGTTTTTTATTAGCATCTGATATATTTAAGAAAGGCGTGACTCTTCCTGCTGCGCAAGTATTACTGAATGTAGATGGCGGATTGGAAGAAGCGAATATAATACAACGCTGCGGTAGAGTATTGGGGGTAACTGATAATAAGAAAAAAAGTGTAATTATAGATTTTTTTGATTTATATGATGCTTATTTTTCAAAACATTCTGAAACAAGGTTAAATAATTATGTTGATAGAATAGGAGAAAAGAAAGTTGGTATATTAGATGTTTCTTGTGAAGACTGGTCAGAAACTTTGAAAAAATGGATTAAAAAATGGATGGAATAATATACAAATTCACTATCATAGCAAAATATAAGTTTGACGGTCATAAACCATTCTATGTAGGACAACACTGGGAGAAAAGAGGGTTAAAACACTTCTTATCTTCCAGTGTTTCTAATTATGAAGGTAGTGGAAAGATTTGGACTGATTTTATAAATCGTTTGAAGCAAGATTATCCAACATGCTGGCGTAAACTTATCAAACGGGAGATTTTGTATGCTTCTGAATTAGTAAATCAAAAGGGTTTAGATATTCTTGAAGAATACTATATAAAGAAAACAAAATCTCATTACTCTTACGAGGTAGGCGGTTGTAACATAGCTTGGGGAGGAAATGGTTCACGTTTAGATGAATCTACTAAAAAAAAATTAAGAGATATAAATTTAGGCAAAAAACTTTCTGATGAGACTAAAAAGAAAATGTCTGAAAGTGGTAAAAATAAGAAATTAAGTTGTGAGACTAAAAAGAAAATTGGTTTATCAAAAATTGGAGATAAAAATCCAATGAAAAATAAAGAAGTTAGTAATAAAGTTTCTGAAAAGAATAAAGGCAAAATTCCTTGGAATAGGGGGAAGAAATCATCAATGAAAACAAGAAAAAAAATATCTGATTCTCATAAAGGCAAAATTCCTTGGAATAAAGGGATACATATGTCTGAAGATTTTAGAAATAATTTATCAGAAAAATTAATAGGTAGAAAATTGAGCGAAAATCATCGTGAAAATATAAAAAAATATGTATCTTTGAATCCTCCGTTCAAGGGAAAGCATCACACCGAAGAAACAAAGAAAAGATTATCTAATTTTTTTATAGGAAAATCACCAGGAAATAAGGGCAAAGTTTGTATAAATAATGGAATTAATAATAAATACATAAATAATTTTGAAGAATTACCAAATGGTTGGAATTATGGTAAAAAATAATCGAAAGAGACAAAGACTTTTCAGATATGCCGTAGATACATTCATAAAATTATTAGAACAAGTAACCAAAAGAAAAGTAAATTACAAATGTAATAATTCAGATACAGCTTGTTGGAATAATTTCATGAATACATTTTCAGATAGTATAGGAGAAGAATTTGTTAGAAAATTTTTACAGTATGGGGTACAAAGTTGGTTTAATGATGGAAGTGAAAAAGATTATTCAAGACAAATACGTTTCAGTTGGATTTTTGGAAAGTCTGCTATTATACGTTGGAAAAAATATGATATTGCCACTAATGTATATATAACAAGAATTGGATTAAAACAAAATCATCAAATAAATATAGTAAAAAAGAAAACTGAAATTGGTAAAATAGTAACGAGTATTCGTCCAGTTGAAGAAAAATTCAAGGAAGATTATCATAATACTAAAAGAGGATTCTTATGGTGTATTGCTAATACAACGTTATATTTTCATAAAAGTTCTAAATGTGCAACTTGTTTGTTTAAAAAAGAATGTAAAATACTCTTGAAACAGGAGTATCCAAAAATATATATAAAACGAGGATATGACGAAAGATAATAGTTTAACAAGTAATTTTGTAATTGAGTTATTTGCAGCAGCTTTTGAAAGAAGAACTGTATTTGAAATAACAAAACAATATTTAAAATTTTCTTACTTACAAATTGATTCTGAAAAGAAATTGTGGCAGTGGGCTACAAAACGGTATGACCAAACTGGCAAAGTTCCATCTTTAGGTCAGATTCAACAACAATTTTCTGACGATGAAAAAGTTCTTGACAAATTAGAAGAAATTTCAGATATTGAAATTGATGAAAAAGGAGGTTATGAATTAATAATAGATTCCTTTGAGACTTTTATCAAAAAGATGAAGTTTCTTGAAGCCAATGACCTTATTGCTGATGTATATAATAGAGGTGAAAAAGATAAAGCTTGGGATTTATTTGTGAAATATGCTGAAGATTTTAGTAAATTTTCAATTAAAAATGCTAAATTTGAAACTGTATTTTCTGACTTTGCTGAAAGACAAGCAAAACGAAGAAGTGAAGATTGGAAATATAGATACAAAATACCTACTGTTATTGATGAAATTGATTATCGTTTAGGAGGAGAAAATGGTGGTCCTGAAACAGGAGAATGTGTTTTATGGTTAGGAGATTCTGGAGCTGGTAAGAGTCAAGTTTTGGTTCATATTGGGGTTGCTGCCGCAAGACAGGGATTTAGAGTCGCTCACTTTCAATTAGAAGGTACTAAGGAACAATGTTTAAATCGTTATGATGCTGCTTGGACTGGAACTCTTTATCAAGATGTGAAACTTGGTAATATACCTGCTAAGAAAATGGCTGTTTCAAAGCGTATTATAAAGAAACTTCGAAAATCTGATATTATTGTTTCTTCAGAAGAAAGTTTTAATGCTAAGACTCTTGTTGACATTCGAAAAGAAGTCAAAGAAATGGAAAAATTATATGGTAAAATTGATGTTATTATTATAGACTATTTGGAATTATTAGAAGTAGGTGATGGACATAATTACACGCCAGGAGAAGAACGTTTTCGTCAAGCAAAACTTGCTAAAGGTATGAAAATGTTAGCAATGGAATTTAATGCTGTCGTACATACCGCAACTCAAAGTAGTAATATTCCAGAAGAGGAAAAGAATGACCCAGAATTTGTTATAACACGTGCTCAACTCAGTGAAGATAAAGGAAAACTAAGACCCGTGGATATTTTCATCACTATAAATCAGACAAGAGACGAAGCAAAAGAGGAAGTGATGAGATTACATACAGACAAGTTACGTGATTATAAAAATGGTAGTCCTATTTTAATAGCAAATAATTTCTCCCACGCCAGATTTTACGATAGAAAAAGAACCATGGAATTAAATATGGAATATGATAATGAATGACACAGAATAGCGGTTGAAGTTTCACCGCAGTTATTAAGTAGAAAAATTTAAAAATCATGAAACCAATTGGATTTATCTACAAAACAACTTGTTTAGTAAATGGAAAGATATATATTGGACAACACGAGTTTAATGCAAATAAAAGATTCAATGCTACTTATTTGGGCAGTGGAGTTATTTTCCTTAAAGCAGTCAAGAAATACAGGCGAAGCAATTTCAAACGTAAAATATTGAAGCTATGCGAAACTCATCACGAAATGAATATTTGGGAACATGTTTATATTGTTAAGTATAAATCAACTGACCCGAAGATTGGATACAATATAGTTCGCGGAGACGTTAATAATCAGGGCAATCCAGCAAAACTTCCTGAAGTGCGTGAAAAGATAAGAAGGAAGTTGACTGGAGCGGGTAATCCTAACTTTCAAAAGAAATGGAGCGAAAGCAAAAGGAGACAAATGATTAAAATGTTTAGAGAAAATCATCCAATGAAAGGTAAAAAACATTCAAAAGATACTAAGAAACATTGGAGCGATATAAGAAAAGGCAAAGACCCATTTGCTAACTTAACAGCAGAAGAAAAAGAAGGGATAAGGAAAAAGTTCATTGGTAAAAACAATCCAATGTATGGTTCAAAGTTCTTTTGGATAAATAATGGTAAGATTAACAAAAGAAATGATATAAACTCAGAAATTCCAAAAGGTTGGATAAAGGGATATATTAGATATGAGAAAAATAAAGACAAGAACAATTTCTGATATAGATTTGAGAGATTTATTGATAAATCCTAAACTCAATCGTAGGGGTCAATACATATGTGATTGTCCTTTCTGCGGTAAAGAACAACATTTTTATATATCAAAAGAAACTCAATTATTTGATTGTAAAAAATGTGGTTCTCACGGAAGTATTTACAAACTTTTAAAACAGCTTGATAAAACATATTTACTTGGTGGAGCAACTATTGAAAATAGAGATACTATTCAAAGCCTTCGTGGTATGTTAGAAGAAGAGTTAAAGAACGATGAGGTGACGTTGAAAGAACTTCCATTAGTAAGTATGCCGGCAGGGTGGAAAGTTTCATTAGCAAGCACGAAATATCTAAAAAATCGTGGTATAACACCTGATAATTGTAAACGTTATAATATAGGTCATACAAATTTGTTTAGAAAATATGAAAATTATGTTTTAATTCCAATATATGATAATGGTAAAATAAAAGGATTTGTTGGAAGATACGGTGCTAAAAAAGTTCCTACTGATCAATTGAGATATAAAAATAGTCCAGGAACTGAATTTTCGGAACTGTTATTTGGTTATGATGAAATAACAGAAAATACTTTAACTGTTGTTTTGGTTGAAGGAATTTTTGATAAAATTGCTGTTGATAAAACGTTAAGACTTTGGGACACTGAAGAAATTAAATGCGTGTGTACATTTGGTAAAAAAATATCATCTGAACAAAGTAAGAAATTAAGATTGAAAGGAGTTACAAATGTTATATTATTATATGATTTTGATGCTATAAAGGATATTAAAAGATACGGTTTGGAACTTGAAAACTACTTCATGACAAGTATAGTTTATACAACAAAGAAAGACATTGATGAATGTAGTAAAGAAGAAGCATTGGAAGTTTTTACAAATTTACAAAAGCCGAGAGATTTTAACACAGATGTAATTGGTAAATTAAAAAAATAATTGATATGACAACAAAAACAAGAAATCTTTCAGTAGCAGAATATTTTCTTGCAATACAAAAAGAGTATTTGATTGCTGAATTTAGAAAAAAAATTTATTTCAGTCCGAATGATAAATCGTATTATCAGAAAGTAATGAATTACAAGACTGAAAAAATAAATGATATAGCAAATAGAAATCGTTTAGATAGTATATTGAATAATTCTTCTAAGATGGAAGAATTAAAAAATGAATTATTTGATAGACTTGGAAAGCCTAAATTTGAAATGAATAAAATAGATTTGGAAAATTATTATGCTGTTGGTAACGATTTTTCATTTAGGGGAGATATTTGGATTTTAGATCAAATCAATAAGGACAAAACTTTGACACTTTATTCTACAAGGTTACAAGAATATGAAATTGCTAATAAAAATGAAGTTTGTAGAATATTATGATTTTATATTGAGATTATACAATTATTTATTGGGTTATCCAAGTTTATTTATTAATAAAGGTTAAATTTTTTGGAAAACCCAATAATTTTTTGGAAAATATTTTGCCGTTTGTAAAAAAAGTATTAACTTCGTATCGTAATTGTAATCCAAATTGTAAATTAAAATTGTAAATCAAAATGGAAAAGGATATTAAAATGTCAGAAAAACTCTATCACAGATATGAATATCTTGCTAATAAATACGCCAGTAAAATATTTTCATATGAAGAGTTATCTTTTGAATTTGAAGATTTAGTACAAGAATTCAAAATAAAAATATTCACATCTATTAAATCTTATGGTAGAAGACGGGCTAAGTATCGCAGAAATGAAGCTTCAAAACCTGTGCCAATTCGTTTTTATCTTGCAGCTGCTTGCTCTAATAAAACAAGAGATTTTATAAAATATATCAGTAGAGAAAATCATAAAACAAGAATTGATGACATAAACTATGATTATGGAATAGAAGATGATACTAAAATTTCTTCAGAAAAAAATAAATTTATTGTTAATAGTGTTGACCTTTTAGAAGGATTGGTTGGAAAAGAAAGAGCTGTTTTTAGTCTTTTCTTGCGGGGTTATAATACAAAAATTCTTAACAAAGTTTATTTTAACAACGAAGAGAAAAAAATTAAAAAACAAGTGATTGATAATGGAGACGAGCCGTTCACCGTAACAGATATAATAGAAATGCAAAAAAGTTATCTCATAAAAAAATACGGCAATGAGTTACTTCAGCAACGCAAAGTTTATTCAAGTTATAACATGGATGAAGATTAACAAAAAGTTTTTAATAATAGTAATATAAACAAATTTTAAATCGTAATAAAAATGGCAACTAAATTGAATGCAGCAACTGCAAAAAGAGTAAAAACATTAGGAATTAATGTTAAAACTGAAGAAGAAGCACGTAAAGAACTTCTTAAAATTCTTACCAGTAATGGAATTGACGGTATGGAGGATGAAGACATTGAGACTTTGGTTGAAATTGCTGAATCTTTTGTAGAAGATGAAAGTGAAAAAAATCCTTCAGAAGAAGATGAAGCAGATGAACTTTCTGAAGAAGTAACTAAAGAAGAAGAACAGCCTGTTAAAAAATCAGCAAAATCTTCTAAAAAGGTTGAAGAACCAGATGAGGAAGATGAAGAAGAGGATGATGAAGAAGAAGGTCTTGACCTTAATTCTATGGACAGAACTGCCCTTAAGAAATTTAATAAGGAAAATGGTCTTGGAATTAAAGTAAAGAAATCTATGTCTGATGATGATATTCGCAAGGCTATTGTTGATGCTACAAAAGAGGATGACGAAGAAGATGATGAAGAAGATGAAAAACCTGTTCCTGAGGTAAAAGAAGTAAAAAAGGAAATTAAGGTTGAAAAGAAAGCTAAAAAACCTGCCGGAAAACGTGGTACAAAACTTGACCCAAAAAATAATGAAGAAGATAGAAAAGCATTTGAGCCTTTGAAAGACTTATTTCCTGAAAGTGAATATGTATATTCTTGGGTAGCAAGTGCTGGAGTTACAATCAAACATAAAGGTAAGAATTCTCAGCGTTCAATGGTTCTTATTGAAAATTGTTCTGCTCAAAATGATGGTTCAATCAAATGTAATCTTTATCTTTTAACTTTCACTAAGTCTACTGATATTCTTGATAAAGCTGATATTGAATATAAAATTTGTTGGAGTGGTGCTCCTTTTATTAAAGGAATTACACTTTCTGAAGCAGTTGAAATCATCTCTGGTTTAATGGAATATATTACTGCCACCGTTCAAAAGATTGACAAAAAATTAGGTGAAAACCGAAAGAAGATGGAAGAAAATTTAGACAAAAAATCTTCAAAGAAAACTTTTAAAAAAGTAGTCAAAGAACCAGAACCAGACGAGGAAGAAGAGGAAGACGATGAGGAAGAAGATGAGGAAGAGGAAGAAAAACCTGTCAAGAAAACTTCTAAAACAAAGAAAACTTTTAAAGCAAATAAAACTTCTAAAAATAAAAAGAAGTAAATTTTATTTGTAATCTAAAAAGGGAGGATATGAAAATATTCTCCTTTTTTTTATTATACAAAGTTTATTTATTTAGGTTATTTAATAAGATTAAAAGTAAAATAATAAATAAAGTTGAAAATTATGAACAGAGAAAAAATTGACATTAATAATGTTTTTGCGCCTGAGCTTGGAGTAGTTAAAACAGAAAGTTTTTCAGGGATGTATCCTTTGATTAATTATTATATATATACTCAAAGACCTTATGAATCAAGTAGAGATGGTGAAGTAAAAGAAATTTTTGATTTAAAAACACAATTGACTAATCCATATCGTAGATGTGTTGGTGGTTATGAAAGGAATATAAATATTTTCTTTCTTTTAGCAGAAGCAATGTGGATTGCTTTAGGGAAAAAGGATGTATCTTTTTTAACTTTATTCAACAAGAAGATGGCAGATTTTTCTGATGATGGTAAAACGTTTCACGCTCCTTATGGTTATCGTTTGCGTCATTGGGGAATTAGAACTGAAGATTCATTTGTTGATGATAATTTAAACGCTTCAAAAGGTTACGACCAAGTCATTGATGTTATTAAATTATTTTCAGAAAATTCTAACTCAAGACAAGTGGTTATGGCTATTTGGAATCCTAATTTTGATTTGGGATATAAAACCAAAGACATTCCTTGTAATGATATAATAATGTTCAAAATAAGGAAGGGAAAATTAATTACAACTGTCCAAAATAGAAGTAATGATTTACATTGGGGGTTGCCAACAAATATATTTCAATTCAGTTTTCTCACTGAACTTATTGCCGGAGCTTTAAGAATTGAGCTTGGTACGCAAACTCATAATTCTCAAAGCCTTCATATTTATAAATGGAATAAGATTGCTAAGAATATGAGTGATTTATGGATTAAAGGTAAAAGTGAAAAAGTTGTAGGAAATATGTACGAAGATTGCAATGCTAAAGAAAAACGCATAGATTTCAACTTAAGCCATGAAATACCTGTAAATTGTTTTAGAGAGATTGAATATAATCTTCAGATTATAATTGATAATCTTATTAAAATATCAAAGGGAGAAAGTGAGATACAAGATGAAATTAATCAATTAGCAAACTTTTCTAAGTATTTGTTTAACGTTTATCAGCTATTGAAAATTTATTTGAATTACAAGATTAAAATGATTAATTTAGTAACTGACATTGAAAAAGATGTAGCAAGACATTGTGCTATTTCTGAAATAGAAATATTAGAAGCTAAAATGAAAATTGACGAAGGTTATGGTGCGTCAGATTACAATTGGGATATTTCAATGCTTGCTAAGAATTTCTTTTTTTCAAGGTTATCTGTTAAAATAAATCATGAATTTTTAGGTAAACTTTAAAATATGACGGATACTTTAGCAAAATGGGTAGAAGAAAATAAGTTAATAATATCAGAGTCAAAATTAAACGATTCTGATATTATTTCAATAAAAGAGATTGGTGATTTTTTGTACTTGCATTCATTTGAAGGTAAAATAATTGATGAGGATTTTTCATTTATTCTTTCAGATGAAGAATTTGATATATTAGATGAAAAAAAAGTTAATTTCATTTTATTTGAATTTGGAACTAAATTTTATTATTCGGGATTAAAACAAGATAAGAATAAGTACAATGAAATCATATATAAACCAGAATTTAATGATTTCAAATATCTTGGTAAAACAAGTGAACCGTTTATAATGGATTTTGTTCATTTAGGAGTTCACACAGAATATGAAATGATGAATGGTTCCGGTTCTCCTGAATTATGGGTTACAAAAGGTTCTTTTCTTGGTTGTAAAGCACTTGGAATTTGTGATAAAAATACCATGGCTGGTACTCTTTCTTTTCAAACCTTTTGTGAAAAAAAGGGAATGAAATCAGTTATTGGAGAAACCATAGTTGTTGCTAAGGAATATTCAGAAGAAAAACAAAATCAAGAAATATTTGAATTAAAATTGTACATTCTCAATTATCAAGGATGGAAAAATTTACTTCTTGTGAATAAAGCTATAAATGTTGATTACAAAGGGTTTATTCCAGATGCCTTACTTTATACGCTCGGAGAGGGATTATGTTGCGTAGTGCCTAAGGAAAGTGAAATAAATTATATTAAGGATAATAGAAAAGAAGTAATAAAATTAATATCTAAATACAAAAAAAGTTTTGATAAAGTATTTTATCAGATTGATACAGTTGAATTCATTTCTCAGCAATTGTTTAAGAAACATCTTGAAAACATAGATACTTATTTGTGTAATTATCGTAAAATGTTAGAACCTATTTTGATAAATGATTCATATTATCTTGATAAAGAAGAAAGTGAACTCAAAACTTTATTGAATAAAATCAATAATAGGGTATCACCTGAATCAGGAGAACAATATTTTAAGAGTGCTGGTGATACCATTAATGCTTATTCAGAATGGATTGAAAATACAGAACCTTTGTTTGAAGCTATAACGTCTGGTATATTGAATGCTTCTAAATTAGTTGATGATATTAATTTTAGGATTAATACAGGAGAAAGAAAATTACCTCGTTTTGAAGTTGATAATGTTGAAGAATTATTTTTCAAAGAATTAGAAAAAGGTGTTAATGAAAGATTTGGACATCTTAAACCAGATAAGCTTGAAATTTATTTAAAGCAAATAGAAACAGAATGCGAAGTTATTGTTCCAAACGGTTTGATTGATTATTTTATGATTCTGTGGGATATTATTAATTGGTGTAGAGAAAGAGATATAAATACAGGACCAGGTCGTGGTTCAGTTTGTGGTAGTTTGGTTGCTTATTGTCTACATATTACTGATGTTGATCCATTAAAATATGGATTAATGTTTTCACGTTTTTTAAATGAAACTCGTGTTACACCTCCAATTGTTTTTGAATTAGAATTAGAAAATGGAGAAAAAATTACTATTCCTAAAGGCAAGAAATTACCTTTAACAAATGGGGAAGAAATAGATATTAACGTTGATTTAGATTTATCAAGTATAGATATAGATGTTGATAAATTAAAAACAATGTCATGAAACAAATAGGTATAATTTACAAATTTACAATCATAACAAAATATAAATTTAATGGACATAAACCTTTTTATGTAGGGCAACACTTTTGTTTAGAAGATTTTGATTTATATCCTGGTAGCGGTAGCATTTGGACAAATTTTATAAATAAGTTGAAACAAGATTATCCTAAGCATTGGAAAAAGTTTATAAGACGTGAAATTTTATATCAAAGACCTTGTTCTCAAAAATGTCTTGATAAGATGGAAGAATATTATATCAAACAAGAAAAAGCTCATTATTCTTATAAATTAGGAGGTTGTAACGTTTTATGGGGTACTGCTAATAAGTTCGGTTCAGGAAGTCCTATGAAAGACCCAAATATAGCAAAAAAATGTGGAGAATCAGTAAAAAGATTTAATAAATTACATCCTGAAATAAGAAAAAATATAGAACTTAAAAGATTAAAAACATTAAAAGAAACAGATTATAAAGATAAAATATCTAAAACATTGAAAGGACGATATTCAGGTGATAAAAATCCTAATTATAAAAATTATTGGAATGACGAACAAAAAAAGAAACAATCTGAAAAGATGAAAGGAAGATTTATTGGTAATCTTAATGCTAATTATGGTAATAAATGGACAGAAGAAAAGAAGAAACAATTAAGTAAAAAGATTAAAAATAAAACAAAAAATATAGATTATGTTAATTCTATGACAGGCAAGGTTAGAATAACTAATGATATTGTAAATACTGTTATAAATAAAGGAGATATATTACCTTCTGGATTTAGATACGGAATGAAAAGTAGAAATTAATATGAAAATATCAAAAATAGTAGAAAAGAAGATATATCGTGGCGATATGATGCCGGACATAGACATTGATTTCCCCACAGAATATAGGGATAAAGTGAAAAATTATATCAAGGAAAAATATGGATATAATTACACTTGTTCTATTGGAACATATACAAGAATGAAATTGAAAACTTGTATAAAAGATTTTGGAAAAGAAAAGGGGTTATCTTTTGATTATACTAATAAATTAACAAAAGACATTGATGACCAAATTGAATATACTTGGGGAGATTTGATACAATATGCTACAAAATCTAAGACATTATTCAAATTTGTTCAAGATTATCCGGATATTGTTCATCTTTGTAAATATGCTTTATTAATTCCAAAGGCAGAATCAGTACATCCTTCAGCTGTTGTTATAGTCCCTAAATTTTCAATTGATGGAAGGAAAATTGATTTATGGGAATTGCTGCCAATCAAAAATATTGATGGTGTATTAGTTTCAGAATGGGAAGGTAAATATATTGATAAATCAGGATTTCTAAAAGAAGATATTCTTGGATTATCTCAGCTTGATAAGTTTAAGAGTATTCTCACTTTGATAAAAAAAAATTGTAGTAAAAAAATTAATGTTAATAAAATTCCTCTTGATGACGATGAAACCTTTAAATATTTTAAAAGAGGTTGGAATGAAGATGTATTTCAGTTTGGTACAACTGGTTTGATGAATTATTGTAGACAAGTTAAACCAGATAATCTTGAAGACCTTATAGCAATGACTGCTTTATTTCGTCCTGGTCCAATGGGAGTGTATGCTCATAGAGATTTTGCTGATATTAAGAACGGGAAGAAAAAACCTTCATATGATTTTGGTATGGAAGAAATAACAAAAGAAACATTTTCTTTATATGTATATCAGGAACAGATTATGAAAGCTGTTATTGTTGGAGGTTTAACTGAAGTTGAATCAGATGTTCTTAGAACAACTATTAAAAAGAAGGATATAAAAACACTAAGTTCATTTGGAGAAAAATTTAAAACAGGATATATAAAATTACTTGAAAAAAATAATATTAAAAAACCTAAAGAATATGCTGATAAAGTTTGGAATAAATTACTTGCATTTTCTGGATATGGTTTTAATAAGAGTCACGCTGCAGCATATTCAATTATGTCATATTGGAGTCAATGGTTCAAAGTAAATTATCCATTGGAATTTTGGACAACTGCATTACAATTTTCTAAAGAAGCTGGAGTACCATATAAACTTGCTGAATTAAAGAAAACTGGAATTGAAATTGAAATACGTCCGCCAGATGTTAATTTCTCTGATATAAATTTTACTTGTGATTCAAAAGAACAACGTATATTCTTCAGTCTTACTAAAATTAAAGGAGTGGGAGAAGTAGCAGTTCAAAATATTATGAATACAAGGAATTCAGGTGGTCAATTTTATTCGTTAGAAGAATTCTTAAGCCGAGTGCCTTCGAAGGTTAATAAAACTGTTGTAAAACATCTTATTATTGCTGGAGCGTTTGACCTTCTTGAAGATATTAAAAATCCAAGAGAAAGAAGAAAACTTTTATCAAAGTATCTTGAAGTAAGGGGAGATTCAATGCCTGAAGAATATAATGTCGAAGATGCTAAAACTAATGCTTTTTGGATTTTAGAGCAGAAACGTCTTACTGGATTTGGTGAAGTTGATTATAAAGGTATGATATGTGATGCTATACCAAATAAAAGAATTGCTAAAATTTATGTTAATGATGATGAATTTTTAACTACTAAAGAAAAAACTGAAGTGACTGTGGCAGGTAAATTAATATATTACAAAGAGAAAGAAATTAAGAATGGAATTATGTGTATCTTAAATATAGATTGTAATAATACCATAATTCCTATTCTTATGTGGCCCAACACTTTTGAGAAAATAGGCGAAGATATTGCTAATTTGAAAGGTTGTATTGTAGCTATTAATGGAACTGTAGAAAATGATAAATTTAAAAAAGAAAAGAAATTAATGAGTAATGATAAAACAAAGTTATATGTAATATCTGATTATAAAACAAAAATAAACAAAGTTAAAAAAAAATAGTAAATTGTAAATAAAATTGTTATGAAAGAATTTGTAAATAGAATTGTTACGCTTGATAATATTAAACAATGGGAAGAAAGAGATAGTGTTATAAAAGAAAGTGTTTCCCAGCATTCATTTAAAGTATCTGCAATATGCGTTTTCCTTTTGGAAAACATTACTGATTTTCCACCTGAATTTTATGAATTCAAACTCAAATGTGTTGAATATTCTATATTGCATGATTTCGATGAATCAATTTTAGGAAGAGATATAAGTCATGTTGTTAAGTATAATTATTTCAATGGTTCAGATATTCGTGAAAGTCTTACAGAATTTGTCGAACATCAATTAGAAACAATTAATTTGAAATTTTTGTTTGATAAATTTAAGGACAAAGACGTTAAAACTTTTTGTAAATTATGTGATTGGCTTGGAATGTATACTTTTATAATAAGAAATGAAATCATGGGAGTGAAAGTATTTGAATCAGAAAAAGTATATTGTTTGAATCATATAAAATCAAAAAGGATTGAATGTGAAGAAATTTTAAAAGATAGGTTTGGAATAAATTTTGATTTAAAAAAATTAATAAATAATTTAATAAAATAATTATGGTGGAAATAGAAATGAACAAAGAAAGTATTCAAAAAGTTTTAGATAAAGTGATTGAAACTTTAATAAAAAAGAATGATTATGGCGGTGCATCTTTTGATTTAGGATTAAATGGCAATATGGTACATATTTGGGATAAGGCGCACAGATTTAGGACTTTAATTGAAAAAAGATTAAGAAAACCTGTTAATATTATGGAAAATAATAAGCCGAATTTTGAAAGCGTATTAGATACTTTGGAAGATATTATTGGTTATGGCGTGATAGGAATTCATATTTTAAATAGTGAAAATGAACAAAAAGTTTTAAATGATGGAAAAGAAATTAATTCAAGTCAAAGATAAATCATACAAATTATTATTTGATAATTTTGATGAAGATATGGAAGTCGATTCTTTGTTAAAAATTGATTATTCAAATTTAATAGGAGAATTGATTACATTCCCAGTAATTGTTAATAGATTTGGAAATCTTCTTGCTGAAGCTGAATCTCAAGTTTCTGAAGCTAACTTAATTTGGAAATTTTTGAAGCAAAAACAAAAGAAAAATTAAGAATTGAATTAGCAGCACAAAATGGAGGTAGAAATCCAACTGTTGAAAATCTCAATAATGCAGTTGTTAGTAATAAAGCATATCAAGCGTTGAGAAGGAAAATGATTGAAGTTCAAAAGAATAGAGATTATATTAATTCAATATTTTGGTCAGCAAAAGATAAATCTGAAAAGCTAAACAAACTTTCTTTGTCTATACAATCCAGTGAATTGTCGGATAGTGTTATAGAAGGTAGAGTTAACAACGTTTTAATAAAAAGAACGAAAAAAGTAATTGAATAATAAAAATGGTAAATTTTAAAAAAATTATGGTAAAAAAAAGAACATCTGGAGATTTTCGCTCGCAGTTGAAAGCGACTCCTATTAAAAAATTGAAAAAGCGCATAGATGAAGATAATGAAAACATTGGAGCTTATAGCAATGAATATCTAAATCTTGAAGACGGAAAAACTTTTAAAATTCGTATTTTTCCTGTTCATCCAGGAGGTGAAGCTTTTTATGTCCCAAAGAAATGTTATTGGCTTACAGTAGCTGGTAATAATGGAGACCTAAGACGCACTACTGTTCTTGATTCAAAACTTCACGGTGGAACTAAATGGGATTTGGTTGAAGAATATGCAAAATTTGCTAAAAAGAAATGGTCAAAAGATGCAGATAAACTTGAAGCAATTTCAGGTACTGGCATGACATCAAATTCTTTAAATCCTCAATATTCTTGGGTATGTTATGCGGATAGAGTAACTGCTGATACACCGCTTCATCCTAAAGTTTGGGAATTTAAAAAGATGGTTCGTGATTTACTTAATAAATTAGCATTTTCTGAAGACGAAGACGATGTTATTGAAGTTGACCCATTTACTGATGTTGATGAAGGATTGCCTGTTATGGTTAAATATATGAGGAATCCTAACAAGAAAAAGGGTGAAAATTATTATGATGTTTCTTTTCCTAAGAAAGCAAATGCTCGTCCGCTTACTGATGAAGAAATTGAATACTTTATGTCTTTGAAACCGCTTATTGAAGTCATTTCAAAGTACGGTATGAGAGATTTTGAAAAAGCTCTTGAAGGGTTACAGAATTTTGATGAAGAACATGAAATTGGATTGTTTGAAGACGAAGATTGGTTGGAACATGTTGAAGAAATTAAAGCTCAATATGACGTTGAATCTGAAGAAGAAAAACCTTCAAAGAAAAAGATTTCTAAAAAAGTTTCTTCTAAGAAAGTATCTGACGAAGACGAGGAAGACGAGGAAGACGAAGAAGAAGAGGAAGAAAAACCTGTTAAGAAAACTTCAAAAGTTTCTGCTAAGAAAGTATCTGACGATGAGGATGACGAAGAGGACGATGAAGAAGAGGAAGACGAAGAGGACGATGAAGAAGAGGATACATTGGATGACCTTGATAGAAGTGGATTGAAAAAATATATACGAGACAACAAACTTGAAATTAGGGTCAAGAAATCTATGTCTGATGATGATATCCGTGAAGTTATTCGTAAAGCTAAATCAGATGATGACGAAGAAGAAGAAGATGATGAGGAAGAGGAAGAAAAACCTAAAGCAAAAATTTCTTTGAGTGATATTAGAAAAAAACTTGCCGGAAAATAAATTTATCTGCTTATTGTTTAATTAATTTAAGCCAACGGTTGAAACATATCGCTGGCTTATTTTATAAAAATCAAAATTATGAATAAAAATATTATTGATAAAATAGTGAAAAAATTCAATAGTGAAGACGTGATAAGATTTTCTGATAAAGACGGATTCAAAGATGTAAAAAGTTGGGCTCATACAGGTAGTCCTTCACTTGATTATAATCTTCATATTTTTGGATTGCCTACTGGTATAATAGAGATAGCGGGTAAAAGTCGAAGTGGTAAAACAACGTTGGGATTAATGTCCATGAAATACTTTTTAAAGGAAAATCCTGATGATGGTATTGCTGTTATTCTTTCCAGTGAAAATAGAGACAACAAAGATTATGCTTTGCAATTAGGTTTGCCTGTAAATAGGATTATCATTGTTAAAATAAAATATGTTGAGGCTATGTTCATGCAAGTAAAGAAATTGATAATGGATGCTGATGAGATAATGAAAGAAATGAAGATGAAGCCAAAATTCTTTTTCATGTGGGATAGCCTTGGAGCAACTCTTTCTAAATCAGAACTTGATACTATGGAGGAAAATACTAAGCGTATGGAACAGCAGCTTAAGAAAGGTGCTGAAGTTGAAGGCATAGAATTTAAGAATGAAAAAATGATGGCTTTTGCAAAAGAAGCTAAAAAATTCGCAAAGTCAATTATGTCAGAAATGTACACTCATGCAATTCATTTTGTAATTCTTAATCATCAATACGTACAAAGTACCATGGGTATTACAACAAGAAAAAGTACGGGAGGTGAATGGGTTTCCTTGATGCCTACTTTGCGACTTTCAATGAATTTAAGGTCTAATGAAAAAATAGATGATGTAGAAGTAGCTCAAATCACAGAGGTAAGAGTTGTTAAAAATGATTTTGGTAGTCGTAAAAAAACTAATATAAGAATATTACTTGGATATGGTATAATTCTTTCACAAGAAGATATTGATTATGCTCTTGAAATGGGAATTTTGAAAAAAGAGGGGGCAAGAAAAGTTAGTTTTATGAACGGTAAATTATGTTGGAGCACTTTGAGAGAGTTCTTTAAACTTTATCAGGAACATAATAAGTTGTTAAATGTATTGCATAACAAAATTAAAAAATCTATGCAAAG
>Ga0172378_10002453_pt1 | contig 17364 bp, 14 predicted proteins | sample GrowelOW332metaG_FD_119755 | JGI IMG/M metagenome (GOLD analysis project Ga0172378, IMG submission 119755) | Groundwater microbial communities from an aquifer near a municipal landfill in Southern Ontario, Canada - Pumphouse #3_1 metaG | ecosystem: Environmental > Aquatic > Deep subsurface >... | reverse complement strand
GATAATCTAAATGTACATATAGCACAACGCCACAAGGCGTTGTGCTATATGTATCCTTATTGAACGAAATGAATTGAATTTCCTGTAATCGTGTAATTAAGCAATCTTGCAGTATTACCGATTTTGGAAATCAGTCCAGCATTGACATAGTTGATAATATGAATTCTATTCTGTAGCAGAGCTGCTCCGTCGTACATTGCTACATCGTAAACATTACCTTCGGAAGCTGTCGGCATGTCAATTTCAAACCGATATCTGTCGTGTGCTCTGCCGTCGCCAATTGTCAATCGCAAACATCCATTTACGGTTTTACCACAGAGAACTCGATAATAAGCGTTTTGTTTAAAGAATGCAACAATATTGAACTGATTATCCAGTAGAACAATATCTTCACAGCGAGCAGAGAAGTGCGAATCTTCAATTTGTCCACATGCAGCACTGAGATACAGCATAACTGGAAGTGCGCGATTCGTCGTAAGGGTCTTCTCAGCATTATTGCGATAAGATGTGATTCCAAAACTCTCAACGTGGAATGTGTGTAAACTATTGTAGGCAATTGACCATGTTCTGAAATTGCATGGAGTTACAGCATTGAGTTCAGCACAAAGTACTCGATTTTTTCCACAAAAATGAAAAGAATAAGCTTCACTAGTGCTGGTGACACTTAGTCCGGTATCGTGCTTTTCGTAGTTGTAGATGCGAGGATCACCCATTCCATTAACATGAATAAACATATATTCAGTTGGTTGTGAACCTTCTTTCACTACCGTACGAAATTCCATGCAACAGGAGTATTCGCCAATACGTAACATAATTGTCTGATCGTCTTGTTGTATGGATTCTCCTAGTTCTTCCGCATCGAATGTTAGTGATTCCTTTGTAAGATCCATTCGCAAATGTTTTGCGGTAAGTGCGATCCCGGCATACAATACAATACGATTAAACATAAATCACGCTCCTTTGTAATCAGTAATCTTGTTGATTTCCTTAGCATAATATAGTTTCTTAATAACTACCCTCAAAATCAGGAGATTGAAATATGCACAACACCTTAAATGTGATGCTCGCAAGAGTGGAGCACACCATCGCACCAAGTATGTTGGAGCTTTGTCTTCGTATTGCAAATCGTCACGGAAAGTTCGTTAATAATGTTACCGAATTTGTACTGAAGATTATTCGTGAAAGAATTCTTTTGGATTGCAATATTTCAGGTGGACCAATTAAACGTATCGTATTGAAAGAATCGTGGAGAGAACAAGCATATCCCGATCTTCAACCTTACGATTATGCCAATGGTGGATATGATTTGTATCGTATTCCGCCTGAAGCTCGTGACAACATGCCTCTTACCCAAGCAATTCGTGTTTCCAATGCTGGAGGAATTGTTGGAGATATCCCAGTTGCATACATTCAAGATACTGGCTATAACACCTTATCAGCTGCGGATTCCATGCTAGCTTCTTATACATTTGGAAGTTCGGGAAATGCTCCACTTTGCACTTTGTTATCTGGCGATCTTATCAAGATCTTCCCAAGTCAAGGCAACCATGTTGACTGGATTCTAGATTGTCGATCCTCATATGATGAGAATTTTTCACAGGTAAGCGTCAATGGTGTTCAGACTTTGTGCAAATTGACTGAACTGGCTGTAAAGGCATATATTTACACAAATCTGTATATTGAGATTGATAGAGCTGCGCAAGAATTTGGAGTTGACCTTGGAACGATTCGCACTATTGTCGAAGACTGTAGAGATGCTAATCAGCAATATGAAGAACAACTGATTGTCTGGAAAGGTACAACTCTGCAAGATCCAATTGCTAGAGATATGCACATGCAATATCAAGTTTAATAAGTTCAGTATCACTAGAGGGCAATCCCTCTAGTGATACTGTTGTCAATTAGTTACCATAATCGAAACTGAGAAGAATGATGTAAAGAATGAATGCAATCTTAAGAGAAGCTTTGGTAGCCTCACGATTAGAAACCTGCAAACCTTCTACAAACTCCGCAACACTTTCTTTCACCTGTAGTACACCAGGATCGGATATTCTAGAACTACGATACATATCCTTCGCTCTATTGAGAATATCCAACTGAGACTTCATATTGACTTTCTCTAGCATACAAGCACGATAAGTCTTCTGAATGATAGCATCAAGTAATATTCCAAATCCAATTAAGATCTTACCATCTTTACTCTTAAGATCTTGTTGCTGTTTCTGATACTGACTCATAGCCATCATGCTAAATCGAGTCAATACAGTTCGCATTGCATCAGGACGCACATTGGGAATCAACTTAGAAACCAATTCGATCAGTTTATGTTTGATGAACTGATTAACATTCAAGGCCTTATTTGTCACGTTGGAAATCATCATGTCATAAGTTGCAACAATATCTTTGATTGTCTTTTCTTCTCCAGCATCGTCAATTAGAGAAGTTGTTCCAATCTTAGTAGCCTTTGCGTGCATCTCTCGATAAGCATTAATCACCAGTCCCAACTTGGTGCGCATTCTAGTTTGTGCATCAGAAATGATGTAAAGAATTTGTTTATCGGGATTAAACTGGTTTAGAGTACTGAAGTGAATACTCTGTTTGCTAAAGATATCTCTGCATCTAGCTTCGATCACCAGTTTCCAAGTGTTAGTTTCTGGTTTGATAATGTCAAACTTCTTTGACATGGTATCAATTGTGGCCTGCATGATCTCAAGATTTGCACCATGGGGAAGTCGGTGATTCACCACTGAAGTGAAAAACTTATAATGCAGCATCTTGAATAGAATCATCAGTACATTATCTTTTTGCACAGAAGTAAGATTGGGAGAATGAATAGCGCAATGTGCTGCATATACCACCAGCAGGTTAAACAAGTCAGAAGTAACAACAAAGTCTTGATTCACTGAGTTGCATTGCTTGATCAGATAAGAGAACTCATCTTTATCTACTTCAAGAATATTAAAGAGAGCATTAACATCCTTAGTAAAAAAATTAGCAGGATAAATTGCTAAAAGAGGACTGTTGAAAACTTCTGGATAATGATCTCGCACTTCATAAGAAACACACCACTTTTCCAACTGGTCGTGTGTTGCTCTGTTCATTTTAAGAACAACTCTAGGAACGAGAAGTTCTTTCAGAGAAGGATTATTTGCTGGCATTTGCTAACACCTTATTGTTGAATTAAAATTACATAAGATGTTTCTTAACAAAAAAAACAAACACATCCAAGCAGTGGGAGGGAAGGGCATTGTGCCCTTCCCTCCCTACTCGCTTAACGCCGAAGCGCTTCGGCGGTATTACCCGCCTGTTCGGAAACCGAGCTGTCACGAGTTTTCAGCCAGTAGGCGAGACCCGCACCGATGGCGAGCGCACAGACTCCGATGCCGCCCCAGAACGCGACTTTCTTGATGGTGCTGCTGGTGGGAACGGCGGAGGCGATGGCTGCGGTGGGTTCGACACTGGCCTTGACTTCGGTTTCGGTTTTGGCGGTGTTGGTGCTTTCCATGGTAGAATTCTCCTATTTTGGATTTTGGAACGTTTTTGGAAATGAATTATCTACACTCAGATCACCAGTGTAATATATACACCAGTTGTATTGAACGACATACTTCTATATCATTCAACATACCTCCAATCAATCCTTGGAGGAAATGGCAATCCCGGTGGCGACACCGAGACTGAAGACCAGGAGCGTCTCAACAATCGGGATGATGAATCTCACTTTGCAGCCCTCCTTTCTTTGATTGTTAACCACGCCGTATACAACAGGTACGGCGCATATGAAAGGGCCCACATAAACTCACGGTACTCCTGAACTCTGTACAACCCATAAGCGGGAAGTACAAAGAACAACAATACGGCAAGTACAATAAGTCCGATCTTCATCGTACAAGCTGGCGATACACCGAGTTAAACAACTTGGTGCAGGATGGGATCAGCGCACAGATACAGATCGCAGTCGCCGCAGTGAGCAGCAACGGCATGAACCCGATAAGCTTCCAGATCGGATTCGCGTAAACATGCGAAAGCGTGATCCCGATAATCGGAAACACGAACCAAATAGCGACACAGAGAACCAGAGAAATGCTACGCATAATAAACCTCCTTGGTTTAGGGTAAAATACTAATTCATTCTACTACAATCACCCAAGTAATCTATACTTGAAATAAGATGAACTACACGTAGTGGACACCCACTACGTGTAGTTCTATGATCACATAAAAGAAAGAATCTGTAATGCAGTATCAGAAATAAGTTTGCCCTTAGCAGCTTGTTCAGTTACTTGAGCAATTGTTTCGAACTTATCTTCTTCTAGGAAATCTTCATCCAGATAAGCTTTAATCTTATCCAGCTCTCTCTGATAAGCGTTGCGTACGATAGAATTATTAGCTTTCGATATCATCTTAACTAATTCTTTACCACGCGCTCGCATTTCCAGAGTTCTCTGTTTGGATTCTTTATCAGTAGAAGCTCCATCCTCTGTGATAAGAGAAAGTAGCTCATCTGATTTGATTCCATACATGTGATGATTTCTTCCAAAGATAGCGAACCACACACAAAGTAGATAAGCGATGAGTGAGTCGTCGTGGCCTTCAATGGAATGGTCGATTCTACCATTTCTCTTGACCAGCCCCTTGATCTCACTTACCAGTGTGGCAGAATAGAATCTATCTGCTGTCAATTGTACTGCAGTAGTCAATACACTGCTGTACAAAGTATCGCGTGATCCTGCTCCAGTAGTAAAACCAAATTTCTTACGAACTAACCCTGAGGCAAGATCGAGAGTTCTGAAGCTAGGAGTATCGCTAGTATAATCTTGGCAAAATTCATTATAGATTCTAGTGAATGGACTAAACGAAGTATCTGCTTGTAGCATAGCAAGCAAGAAGTCCAGCATCATAGCTCCATTCTTATTTCGTTCAGGAATGAAGATAGACCTTGGAAAGTCGATAATAAACTTCTTAATTGCTCGAGTAACAAATGCCATGTTTGTCATATTGCATTTAAACTCTGCTACAGGAGATAAATCATACGGATCTACCATGATGAATGTTGTATAGTCCCTACCGACATTGTCTGAAGTATCCGATGCCATGATGTAAGGTTTGTTCCTTAATACGGGATCCTCCATTATCATCTTGGGATTTTGATACCAACGAATCACTAAGGATTCGTAGTAGGTAACTGCAACAGGTTCCTTCACAGAATCGGCTGCCCGTATCAGTAGTTCTGGTGGGAATAGAGAAGTACTCGATCCTGGCGTACGTCGATTGAGATACTCTTTTTCAATTTTTCTTTTATCGGACATATTTCGAGTAATATCGAAGAACCACTCATCTGTTTTACCAACTTGTTTGTAGTTATACTCCATGTAGAGAGTTCTGTTACTACAGTTGGTATCGATGACATTAAGTAGTTCATCTTTATTTCTGCAGTCGTATAACTTCTCATGGAACATCATGGAGTTGTAGATGATAGAACAACCGAACCTGCACTTGGGATCATCCAAATCTCCTGCAGTTGTAGTTATCATAGTTCCACTTGGACAGCCAGATGCAATACATTGTGGTTTTGCAGCACCCATGGCAGCTTGTGCAGTTGCAAAGGAAATCCAAATGTTCTCGTAGTATTCCAACTCGTCCCAATGCTCAAATGCTAGAGTTTGTCCACGACCTTGACCTTCTGCCGCACCTTTATCTTTCTGTGCTACAAAGGTAATGATCTGGTTAGCAAGAGCTGCATAGCTAATGCCTTCTTTATTATTCGTATCGGCGATAGATGATTCTAGCAGATACTTCGGAAGGTTGTCTCGAATATCTTTAAGACGTGAAACGTTTTCCTGTGCAAGCTTAGCATCTTTAGCAAACATACCAAGTGAAATATGGTTACCAGCAAAATACTCCAACCAACTTCCCATGCTAATAGCACCAAAGGTCTTACCAAGCTGACGTGGCATAGTCAAATATGAATCAAGACAATTTAGATATGCCCAAGCTTGTGCTAAGTTAGCTCTATTCAGAATATAAGGAATGCCACTACTACCAGAAGCACCAACTCGAATCACTTCTCTAAAGTAATACCACGGATTGAGCTTGCACTCCAGTGCAATTCGTTGTTTCAGTTCTTCTGAATTGTCTGTCAAATGGTGAGGATCATATTTTTGAATCTCTGGCTGAGTCAACGCTAAAAAGAACATGTTGTTTTCAATGTTCATTCTTTTTAGCAAGATAGCCATTTTAATGAATGCTGAATTTTTTGTTTCTGTATCAACGATCGCACGTTGAGTCAGAAAGTCTTCTTTAAACAAAATCATACACTTACTCCGGTATTGATTGTAAACATATGATAATGCAAAAAAAGGAACCCGGAAGGTTCCTCTTAACAACGAGTGATTACCACTCGTTGTCTTTATGCAGGTCGAGCACTTTTTTGTACTCGTCTCGGAGTTTCGACATACTCTCCAGAACTTCGAGATTCTTTTTTCGAATCTCGACACACCGATCGAGCAATTCGTCGATATACGATGCTTCCATATCAGAAGCTCCTGCCGTACGTAGCGCAATCAACTCACGCACGACCTGATTGTTTTCCGACAGATTGTCGAGGGCTTTGTCGATCTCGACACCGAGACCCACATATCCATTTCGCAGCTGCACACAAACTTCGTGATTCGTCATGATACTTTCTCCTTGTAAGAAGGTTAAGAGATTTTAATCATAGCATCATGACAGTAATTTATATACGAATACAGATGAACAGCAGGGAAACCTGCTGTTCATCTGTACATTAAAATAGACTTACTCTTCTCCGTTTACCTGAGCAACTCGAGAAAGAAGTTCTTGTCCGTGGAGACTAAGGATGCCGCGAGCATCATACATGTTCTGCATGTCCGCTTCAGTGAACAGTTTACGACTGACGATGTAATCGGCATATTCTTTGTATGTCGTCATCGCTTCTTCAGCCATAGCTGACACATCAACAGTTGCACCAATTACAAAGGCCGGAAGCTGTTCAATTCTGATCCATCCACATTGTGAAATGGTAACAGTATCACCAGCAAGCCAAAGCGCCGTGCGAGGCATGCTGGTAAGTGTTCCAGCATAAGTAGTAACATGCGCCTTGCAATTGATTGTAGAAGAAAGAAGAGCACGATATGCATAGGCAGAAGCACCTTGTGGACCAAACTCCTCCACATCGATGATCATATCAACCTTGTCGTTCTCCCTAGCAGAGTTAAGTGCTGCGCAGATAACTGCTGTATGCTTGATAAAACTACCAAGCAAAAGAATAACAAAACGATAAGCTCCATCTCCGATAGCAACTCGCTGTACATAGAACGGACAGCCAGAAGGTTGACCCTGCTGCGGCTGGTCAGCATTTTCCGTGGTGGCCTGAATAGGGCCTCCCCACATCATAGCTTCTTGTCCGGCAGTGAGATCGATCGGAGTATCGTCGAATCCAAACTGAAAATTGTTATCGTTCATAATTGTCACTCCGCATCGAATTTGATTTTGAGAGGATCTTCGAACTCTTCATCTTCGTCCCCTTCAGAGTAATACTCTTCATCGGGAGGAGTTCCGTCTTCTTCCTCTTCTGGTTCGTCAAGAGGTTCTTCTTCCAATTCACCATTAACACGCATGCCTTCAGTAGCTGCTTCCCCTTCTTTGGGTTCAGCTTCTCCTTCAGCAGGTTTAGGTTCAGCTGGAATATCTTCGGCCGGTTTATCTTCTGCTGGCTTTGTCTCATCTACTGTAAGATCGGGATCAGCTGCTGCAGAACTTCCGGCTTCCAATCGCTTACGCATCTCATCTGCAGTGATATACACATCATCTTGCTGAGAAACAATGCGATTGAATTCTTCTTCAGTGAGAATTCCTCTTTCTTTGAAGTCAGTAAGAATTGTCTGAAAGAACTCAAGCATCAACTTCGCTTCGATCATGATGTGAGTGGAATTACCTGCAGCTGAGTGCGATGTGCCATGATACATGAACTTGGCAAAGGGACCAACAATCTTTTCCTTACCATGATCAAAGATAACAGTTCCCGCACTTGCAACCAATCCTGTTGCATTTGTGATAACATCACCCTGACAACGATCCATTGCATCCGTAAGAAGCTGAGTTGTAAAAACATTGCCTCCTGGGGTGTCGATGAAAATAGTGATTTTATCCCCTGTATTTGCCAGGAAAAGTAACTGAAACACTTCTGAAAAACTAGTGGCAGGACCGATAGCACCAGCGAGCTGAATTGTACTCTCTTTACGTTTGCTTCCATCTTCTGCCTGAATAACTCGAGTCTCGATAATTGGTCCTCGATCCGGAAATGGAGAGCACATTTTATCGAAGTTAAAATTAGAAATATCCATGGTCAATTCCTATTTGCATTGGTTGAAGCATGCACCGAACACAGATCTCGCTCCATCCTGTGTGATGATAGCCTTAGTCTTCGGATCAAATACTCCAGTGATGGATTCGCGAATCCTGACACTATTTGAACCAAAGATATCGAGAATCTGCTGATCGGTGATAATTGATTCCATCGGGGTACCATGCAGATCATCAAGGATAGCTCTGGCTTCATCCATGCCAACCATGATTTCCATACCTTCATTTCCAGCAGAAGGTGCAGCAAATCGCGCATTTGCTTCCTTGTATCCTGGAGTATCTACCGCATCAAAGGTATTGATAGCCAGAATAGTTTTGTAAACAGTACTGCCTTGCCTTCCAGTTTCCCGTGCAATGGAACGAACACTGAATGAAACGTCTCGCTTCGGATCTGCGAAAGCATCGTGAAGATACTGACCATACGGACCAAAAGGAACTACATCCCCATAAATGACGATATGATCTCCAACAGCTTTTGCTTCTACTTTCGTGAAGTAATGAGAAACCTTAGTTCTATCGATCCAGAGAAGTCTCGGAAGATCTTCCTTACCGACGATAAGCGGATGCCCCCACTCACCTTCCAGGTTGCCTTCTCCGATGCCATTGGCGAATTTACCAGCAACATTCTTGATACAGTTGACAACTGATTGTGGATCATAGAAGACATTGTTGCGTGAAGTGGTATTCAGTACCATCAAAGGAATTCCTTCATAGACTCCTTTGGCGTTTGGTTTCATACTGCGCAATTCACGACCATCGAGGATCGCTTGTGTTGCAATAGAAAAAATAAGATTGTTGTCCATAATTGCTCCTGATTGTTATTATCTTCTAAGAATTTCTTCCATTGCACTCATCGCATCACTCTGACTGTTCAGCGCAGCATTAATACCATCATTGTAGTATGCACCGATGATTCGCCCTGTTGTAGAAGTAGCTGCGTGCGCAATTTCAGTAAGAGGAACTTGCCGCCACTTGCCAGTCATATCTGTGTTGCGAAATGGAACAGTAATATCTTCCACTCCTCGGATCGTATGTGAAAAGATCATTTCATAAACCGCATGATCCACTGCAAAGGAGATTCCACTTACCTTCAGCATTCGATCAAAGATAAATGACAATTCTTCATATGGAATCGCATCGAGCGATTTTGCTGATTTGACATATTCCACATAAATAGGGAATGAATTGAGTGGTTGTTTCACTACAGTGGTAGTCTTGAGAAAGGTATCTCCGTTCTTAAGTGTAAGTTTCACAAAGGTATCTGTACCAATGTTAACAGTTTCAACCTGAGAAGGAATAATCTCTACGAAGCTAGGTGCACACATTCCAGTTGCGACACCATCAACTGTCATATTGAAAACACCGAGTGTTCTTACAGTGTCACGAATAGTAAGTGCATCATAAGCTTCATATCGTTTCGGAATGAAGATTTCACAAAGTTCTCCAATGAAGATCACTGGATCTCCTTTTGCAGACACTTTGAATTTTTGTAATACTTGAGGATTCAGCATATTTTCTTCCTATCGTGCATCAATCAGATCGATCATGATGTAACTGGGATCCAGTTTACGAGCATCTTCATAATGCTCCCAGTTCGATTTTGTAAATCCCACTTGAATTGATGATGATTGAGATTTTGGCATCTTGATGTTGACTAGATTCGGAATCCATACAGTCGAATGATCTTTGTAATGAACTCTCGTATAATCAATCATTGCTCTAGAAGATCTTTCCATAAGCAATCCACCAGCTTGCAGAGGAAACTTGAGCAATCCTTTTCCAATTCGATAGATAGGTTCAGAGTATTGGACCTGAATCTTTGGATTATCGATTAGAATCAAAAAACTATCTTCCGTGGATGCTAGAGGCGCAAGCGAATTGCTAGCACTTAGTTGTGTTGTGTTTTTTAGATAATTGTAAGCTGTGAGTGTACGATCTAAATTGTGTTGAGCAATATTTTTTCCATTGATATTGAAAGAAATCTTGTTCGTATCAATCACAGTATACTCACCAGGAAGATACCATCTTCCTTCTACCACCAGGATAACAAACTTATCAGTCATTGTCTTTCCAGTAGGCAATTGGAACATATCCCAAGATCCTGTACAATCACTTAGTCGGATGAAATCCGCACCACCAATTGGCGTGAAGTCAACAAGAATATGACCTCTTCCTGTATCTCGTTTATTGCGAGAATATCTTCCGCCATTTTCAGCAAGTAGTCTCGTTCCTTTTACAACTGGAAAGCAAGAGATTCCGTGCACAATAGGCAGCGTGTTTGCGACAGTTAGCATGTTGGTAGGAATATCATAGATCACATCTTTCGCCATACGACGAAGAGGATAAACATTCTCAATGTATTCTTTAATACTACTAGAATAGTTAATGTTAATTCCCGTAGTATGATCAGCAGAAAGAATAGTTGCTGCCGTATATCCTTTACTCCGAATGGGAAGTAATGAGACTTCGGATCCATTCGAAATGGTGCGTGGAATTAAAATTGGACTGCACTTGTATGCCTCGATCAATTCCTCGGTCAATGCTGTCAGCACGGCTGCCCAAGTATTCTTACCACTCATCACTTGTTCGTACATCATCATCTTGGTAAAATCCAACACGGGATACGAATCTTCTTCTATATCTAGTATTAGATATACAGCTGATGTTGGGTGCTGTCGTAACCACTGTATTGGAGTAAGGTATGAACTTGTGTAGCATCGAGATTGTAAACCTCTGTGCTCCACTATAGCTAGAATATTCATAGATTTCTCCTTAATTAATAGCATAGAATGGTCATGTGGTAGGAGCCAAAAGCTCCTACCACATGACATCATTACAAAAAAAAGATTATGCTGTCCAGAGCTATTTTACGTAGACACAAACGTTTCACGATTGTGATATATGTTTGTGTCTATGATGAGATTATCTCACTTCAACCGGAACACCATAAAGCACCGAGTAAACTCCTGAATTGTATTGCAGAAATTCCATGATAACTGTTTTACCAACCCATTCATTCACTGCTGTGGTATACGTGATATTGAAAGGAGTTTGGAAACTCAATTCAGTAACGTAATCGTCACCATCAATAATCTGAGTAGTAATCGGTAGTGCCGCAGTAATCGCATTCCCATTTGTATCTTTCAACACAAAGTGAGTAGGAACTGGAGCAGATGCAACCGAAGTGCCTGATGCTACAGAGAACTTAGGTGGAGTTGCTGCTGAATAAAAGTTCAGCAAGAACTTCTCTAGAGTATCAAAGGTGACACCATTAACCTTGTATTGCGTAAGAACCGAATCATACGTGATACGCGGTCTACGATAAGGCATTGAATTGCTACCAAATACCAGCACATCTCCAACTTGTTCAGAAATCAACCAAGGTTCTTTTGTTTCATAGTTGTTGTAATTATTCAGCTGTACAGTAAGAGTCTGAGAATGTGTCGTAACCGTATCATCAGATTCTACCACAGTTGCCTTTGCAACAAAGGTTTGGTTAGTACCAAACTTAGAAGAGTTCCCTACGAAAGATCCTAGGATGATTGAGATTGCACTATTATCCAGAATAATTGCTGCCGAATGATTCTTGTTGTAAGCAACATACTTCAAAGTATATGCTGAAGTTCCACTATCCCACATTGGAACAATAGACAACTTAGCAATGTTTGAAGTTACTGCCGGAATAATTCGAACCGTTTTGGTACACGACAGCATACCTTTGTCAGTTCTGTTTTGCAAATCAGGAAAGAGAGTTGTACTCTTAGCTGGAAAGTATTTGAACAAAATATCAAATTCACTGCCAACCACTGACGTAGAAACGTCAGACAACCCATAAACAAAACAAGAAATATTGTCAATGGAAACATATTGAACTGTTCCATCTTCAAATACTAACTTTGGCGTAAGTGACATAGTAGCAGGATCTTGACCTTTACGAAGTACCCATGATTCTGGTGCAGTATATGCACCATTCAAGTCAACTTCCAGACTAATGAGAGCAACAGAAGAAAGATCATTCTCTGCAACTGTAGTAGCTTCTCTTGCCAACAGAGTGAGATTCATCGTTTCGATAACAACCGGGGAACCGAGATTGTCGATTACCTCTTCGTATACGATTAAATAAATCGATTCTCCATCTGTGAGCGAAATATCATCTACTGCAAGACAAGTGTCACCTTTCAACACAATCGGAGAAGTTAGACCCAATGCTGACCACAGAGAAGAATACGGAGCTTCCCACAACATTCTGTTCAGCGTGGTATCTTCAATCTGCAAAGTGCTGATAACGAAATCGCCTTCTGAAGCTGGAGCAACAAAAGTGTCCAACCACATTTCAGTATAAGCGACTTCGGTAGTAGTATTGACTACCATCGTGTTGTCGAGATAGATTCTAAGTACACTTCCATATTTAAGGAAGCGAACTGAAGTATCTACTCCAACTTTAGCAGATGCTGTTACCACCCAGGAAACCACATTGGTTCCACGATTGATCCAAAAGACCAGCTGATCTGTGGTACGATTTACGTAAATACCAAAACGTCCATTCGATGAAGCTGAGTGAAAGATTGGAACTACAGTGGCAGCCGGGTTCGCAGGATTCAATGTCGAGTTCAACTTGAAACTGATATTCGCTGTCCAATCTCGTAATGCGAGATCACTCACATTGGTCACTAGTGCAGACCAAGTTTGAGTCGTAGTGAATACCCTTCGCGTATCGCGATCTTCCGCGTCAATAGGAAGAATCGGAATTGCTGTTCCAGTGATGGTATCGGTTGCACTTACTCGTCTGGAAATAACTTGACGCACTCCCTCAGAGTTAGTTTTAAACAACTTGTAGTACGAAGTTCTTGTTCCGTAGAATACAAGTTTGTTATCCAACTGCAACCGAAGCTCATCACCTCGTTGATCGTAGAACAACATGTAGGTGTCATTGCCATATCCGACGATACGATTAGGAGCATCGTCATCAGTATTGACAATCTGTGGACGAACAAGATGTGTCTTGTAATCTACATCAACACTATCTACCGCCCACAATGAAAGAACGCCTGCACCGAGACGTTGAACTACAAGACTCTTTACAGCTGGTACCAGCTTACCCTTTGCCGCTGGATCTAAGCCATCAACATCAGGATCATAAATAGAATCGTAATCCACAACATCCGGAGCAAGGTCGTTAAACAACACTAGTTTTTTCAATGTTTCATCACTCATTTAAACCTTATTCCTGTGTTTGACTGCATCGGATGGTAACGCGGTACGATACAGGTATTGAAGCATGCGATGCACATTAGGATCATCTGTTGTTGCTCTGTGATAAGCAGGATAAGCATCAATGTAATCCCAATCGAGATCAGCGAAGACGATATCGTGCGTTTTCAGCCAGTCGTAACTGGAAAACTGAATCATAAATACCGCAGGATCACTGTTGTACTCGATAGAGATAGTTCCATTCAGATAATCTCTAAAGATGGCATTTGTGAACACTGAATAAATAGCATGCGAAACTGGAATTAAATCGAGACCTGCAGTAGTTTCTGCAGTATCAACAAAGTAATCCCTCAATGCAAGCAATCTTTCAGTGTCGTTGTCAATGTGATATGTTTCCATAACAGCAAGAGCACCAGCTGAAACAAGTGTTCTAATCCAATAAGGAGATCCGTTACGATGCCCTGTTGAATTTACAAACACTTGTCCGAATACACTGTTGATATCAGTGACTGCCTTTCCGTCGACAGCGAGTACACTCAGATTGTCGAACCAGAATGGAGAAGCCCCTGGTGCTGTCACTTCAGATCCAGAAACAAATCCTGTGGAACTTCCTCTTAGCACACCACGGATACCGTAGATTTCTAGATGATTGTTTTCAGCTTCTAGCCAACTAACATTCTGAATGATGATCTCACTGAATAGATCATTACCACCAGACGTATGTTTGATTACCTTGTAATCCAGATTCTCTGTCAAAGTTCTTCCATTTAGAAAAACAAGATAAGTTGTGTTACCTACATAGTTAATATCATTTTCAACATCAACTTTCAGTACACCAGAAGAAAGAATTGCAAAGTCGTCAAACGTGACATTAAAAGTTCTGTCCACAAGTTTATACATTCCATTACCAGCAGCAATAACAATGTCTTCGCCATAAAATTCGTCTGATAAAACTAAAGTCCATGAAGAAGTACTTGTCTGACTTAAGGTACCATAACTGGATAAAGCTATAGAACTATATGTCGATACTTGATCTCCATTGATATCTCTCGCGTAGCCGCTGATTCCTTTTTTCCAGACGAGAATATCATCCGTTGTCAAAGAAACAGTAGCATTACTAGAAGAGAGATCGGAGATCACGATATCCGATGCAGCAGGATTTTCAAAGAATTCAATGACGAACTCATCTCCATTCTCACATGTATCGACTTCACCTTCAGCATTTAGCACCTGAACTGTTACTCCATACGAATCATCTCGGGTACAACCGACAAGTGCATCGTCCAGCTTCAAGCCATTTCGATAAACGATTGCCCAGAGCGGAGAATCAGAAAACAAGAGTGGGACCGGAAACTTCCAGCAAGCAGGACGATTGTACAATGAGATAGAAAACCGATATGTGCGTTGACAGATCAATGACAACACATTGTTGTATCCGAGTGCATCGATATAGTAATCAATAGTTTTCGGATTGAATATGTCTGGAGTATCGTACATGGATCTTCCATAGATACTATCCTCCAAAGTATCTGCTTTCCAGAAATCAAAAGCAACAGGCCCTTGGTTCAGCATGAATGAAATAATCACATCATCATTGTGAAGATAGAGCAAATCAATGTAATTGACATCACGAATTACTTGATTGTTTTTAGCGTGAGTTCTCACATGAAAACTCAATATCAAGTCATCACATCCGAAATAAGTCTTGTACTCTTCCAGAAGTGAATTGTCAATCGAAAAGTCATTGTGTGTCAACTGGTGGAAATGATCTCGTCTATCTAATTTATGCAAGAAAACACCAGACATTTCTGCATTGGTAGTTTCCTTCGGACGGATGAAGATATCACAAGTATTCCAAGTGACAAACTGATTACTCAATCCAAACGACTTCGGAATATGAATGATTGTCCTCACTTCATTTTCTTCCGATGAAATGTAAGTGTGATATTGTGCTGGTTCTGTGGTATCAATTGTGACTTTAGCAATCACATTGTTATCAGTAATCAGCTCAACATAATCGCCAACTTTTAATTGGTCATATGAAGAAGGAACTGCATACTTTCCATTTACAAATGTGACAGTTGCAGTTCGTGTGGCTTGCCAAATAGAATATCGATCAGCAAGCTTATTAACTTGATAAAACGTAGCAGTAGAGTCATCAACCAAATCACTGTCGTAATATTTGGTAACGTACATATCAGAGGGATCCGCGTCGCTACCTATACACTTAGTCAGCATAGGCTTAGCTATGGCAACGAAGTATGCATTTTTTACAACTGTTTCTCTGATGTAGATAGCATCTCTCCACATCCAAATACCAGAACTCGTATAGACTTGAAAATCTAGAAGTTGACTGGCATTGAATGCTGACAGTTTTGTCCATGACGAACAATTGAGATTCATGTTTGCCACTTGTTCTAGTGGCATAGTGTAAATCACAAATGGTGTAATGGAATCAGGAAGAGGGATGATATCGTATCTCGTACGCAATGTGCCAGTGGCACGTTTGTTCACTAACCGCAATTTAGCGTTTGTTCTAAATTCGCGTTTAGGTTCATTCCAAACATTTCGAAACAAGTATTGATTGAGAAATCCACAGATACGTTCTTCTGTAGAAATGCTCATCGATTCACCTTGTTGATAAATTGTTTACTTGAAGCCAATTCCATCCCAAAGGTCATCACTTCACGCCGAAGGTCAGTGTTTTCCATCATATTGGTAAACATGGGATTCTTAGAAGCTTTGAGATTGGCAAGAATCTGGAACACCCAGAATGGAGGATAATCGATAGCAACGAGCATGTTCTGGCTATCACCAGGAGCACGACTCATTGGCACATAGATCTTATTCTCTTCCAGTGCTTTCATACGAGCAGGGCCAGCAACAGATAACATTCTGCAGCAATTTGCAATAGAAAGATTCTGTAATCCTTCCGCTTCCCGAACTTCAGTGAAGAGACTCATGCGAGCTTTAATCTCTTCTGGTGTTCCAAGAAATCCACAACGATTAAGCAATGGAGGAACATCAGTTGGTGCATCTGCAGGGCCAACCATCTGCGCCATGTAAGCGGCGAAGACAGTTTGCACAAGTCGTCTTTCTGCAAAGTCAAGATTGTAGAAATTACCAAGCATACTCCCCAACATGAGGGAATACGTCTTGATTACAAACACACAAAGCTGTGGAGTCAGCCATTGATCAGAATCATTATAGCTCAAACACAACATTGCCTTCGTGATCTGCCCTGCAAATACAGGGATATCCGTGATCCATAGGCCACTATTATATGCATCACGTTTAGACAAAATTGGTGTTAAATTCAGCCATGCCGTCTGATATTCCTTCGGAATATTGTTAGAAATATACTTTCCATCGATCACCAAATCAACGTTAGAAAACATTTCAGGAATACTAATTCCCGGAATATTTCCAAGGTTGAAAAAAGTGCAAGATGAAAGTTTATCTTCTGAAATGACTCTGGTAAGAATATCAGTAAAGATCGATCTGGTATGGATCTTGAGTGAGTAAATAGCTTCTTGATCAGCTTTTGACAAGACTATCTGTGGCGAGGCTAGTCTGGTTTTAATAACGAAAGTTAAAGCTTCAATTGCTCGTTTATTCAACTCAATGGCATTTCCGTATCGGGTTGTTCCTATGGTAGGTTTTTGCATTTAGCACCTTCGAATATTGTTGGATTTTGATTGTCAAGATCTATAGGATTGTCCACTAACCAGGAGATAAATATGTCGACTATTGCTCCTTATCCGCACG
>Ga0172378_10002452_pt1 | contig 17367 bp, 13 predicted proteins | sample GrowelOW332metaG_FD_119755 | JGI IMG/M metagenome (GOLD analysis project Ga0172378, IMG submission 119755) | Groundwater microbial communities from an aquifer near a municipal landfill in Southern Ontario, Canada - Pumphouse #3_1 metaG | ecosystem: Environmental > Aquatic > Deep subsurface >... | reverse complement strand
CAAAAGTTCAACTTGCGAAAAGACGTGCCAGAGGATATGCTAATGTCTATAACTTTATGGATGTGGTGTACTATATCAATGGAGGCGAGTCCTTTCTCTACCCACTCAAATCAACATAGACCCTGTTTTAAATAAATAGTATTCACAAATGGTGCTTATTTCGAAAGTTTTTATAAATTTGCGGAGATAACTCTTTGTTAAAAAAAGAGGAGAAGAAAGAAGTATAATATAAACAAAAAGTGATAATGGACATACTTGATCAGAAGGATTCTCAACAGCTTCAGAGCGATGAAAAGATGTCATCTGTGGATCAAAACGAAAAAGAGATAAATAGAGTTGAACCGGAGGACGATTCGGAAGAAAAAACCGAATCGGAGGATTTTAGCTCTTTGACCGCCGAGGAACTTGTAGCGAAGGCAAAAAGCATGATGGAAGGAGAAATCGAGTCGTATGCTCCATTAAAAGCAGGATTGGATTCCTTAAAGCACTTCTTTTACAAACAGTTGAAACAAAAGAACGAGGAGCTGAAAAAATCGTTTTTGGAGTCAGGCGGAGTGGAAGAGGATTATGCTGATCCTATCAATCCGTTGGAGGTGGAGTTGAAGGAGGTGCTTAACTTATATAGGGAAAAGCGCAACGCGGAGCTACAGCGCATCGAGAAGGTGAAAAACGATAACTTCGCTTCTAAAAACAGGATATTGGAAGAGCTGAAGGCCTTGGTCGAGAGCAGCGATGATTTCGGCAAGAAGGTGCCTGCGTTCCAAAAACTACAACAAGAGTGGAAGGAGATAGGTCAGGTGCCGGCATCCGAGTTGGCAGACTTATGGAAAAACTATCAGTTGTATGTGGAGACGTTTTATGACAATCTCAAGATAAACAATGAACTGAGAGATTACGATTTCAAGAAGAATCTTGAACAGAAGACCTCTTTGTGCGAGCAGGCAGAGGCCTTGGCCAACGAAGAGGATGTGGTGGCTGCATTCAAGAAACTGCAGGCCATGCATGACGAGTGGCGTGAAATCGGTCCGGTATCCCGCGAATTCAGAGAGTCGTTGTGGACCCGCTTTAAAACTGCATCCAGCGTGGTGAACAAACGCCATCACGACTACTTCGACGCCATGCGAGAGGGTGAGGTCGCTAATTTGGAGAAAAAAACAGAAATCTGCGGGAAGGTGGAGGCTATAGAGATAGAAAAACTATCTTCCTACAAAGATTGGCAGGATAAGTCTGACGAGATTGTCGCATTGCAGGAAGATTGGAAGAAGATAGGATTTGCACCACGCAAGGACAATGTCTCCATTTACGAGCGTTTCCGTGCGGCTTGCGACCGTTTCTTTAACGCAAAGAACGAATTCTACAAGACGTCTAAAGATAAATTACAGGCCAATTTGGCGAAGAAAATTGAGTTCTGCGAGAAGGCGGAAGCATTGAAAGACAGTGAGGATTGGAAATCCACTTCCGACAAGCTGATTCAACTACAGAAGGATTGGAAGTCGGTAGGTTCGGTTCCTAAAAAGCATTCGGATGCTATCTGGAAAAGGTTCATCGCGGCTTGCGACTATTTCTTCGAACAGAAAAACAAACAGTTCAAGTCTCAGAAGAGCGAGCAGGACGAAAATCTGAAGAAGAAGAAAGAACTGATAGAGAAAATCAAATCATTGGTGATAGGAGATGACCATAACGCTTCGTTTAAGGAGCTGAAAGCCCTTATTGCGGAGTGGAACGAAGTGGGACATGTTCCGTTTAGGGATAAGGACAAGATATATAAGGAGTACAAAACGGCGATAGACGAGCAGTTTGATAAACTGAACGTAGATCAGGCAACCCGCCGCATGGATGTGTTCAAGTCGAATCTGGAAGACATGGCAGAGAAAGGCCAGCAGAAGCTGATAGGAGAGCGCAAGAGGCTGCTCCGTATGTACGATTCCCTGAATAATGAGATTGCGACGGCCGAGAACAATATCGGATTCTTCTCCGGTTCTTCCAAAAATGCGGAAGGTCTGATTAAGGACATGGAGCGTAAGATTGAGAAGTTGAAGGAAGAAAAACTTCTGGTTTTGGAGAAGATTAAGATGTTGGAGGATACGGTAAAACAAGATTAATGAAATAGTAGGAGTGGATAGGGAATCTGTGTAGGCTTCCCTATCTCCATTCTAAATTGAAAAACCGCGATGAGGGGGACTTGTGAAAGCTCTGAAGAGAAAATCATTTTCTTTTTTTCTGAACATTCTTCTGACGTATTTGTTTTAAGGAGGAGTGAGGATAAAAGTAGAAGGGAAAAACCGTTTCGTTTATCTGAAAAGATTTGATTTTGTGAGGGTAGAGGAACGGCTTCTCTATATTTTTGCAGGAAGAGGATTTTGAAACCAAAAAAAATTACGATATTTGCAGTATTAATTTATAATAAATTTTTTTACAAATGAAACCTTTTGAAGAAAATTGGCAACAGGATTCCGGGAGGAATTACAATGCCGACCGTGAAGGTGAAAATCAAAGCGAGAAAAAAAGTTTTAATCCTAATTTTTCCGATGAAAATAGGTTGATTAAGTCCGGTTCGGATGCTTCTGGAGTAAAACGTCCTAGAAAGAGAGTGGGAGAATCCCGTCTCAATGTGGAGAATGAATACTCGGGAAATAGACCATCTTATAGACAAAACAATAACGATTACCAGCAACGTGGCCGTGGAGACTACGACAACAACAATGGTGGCGGTTATAACAATGGTGGCGGCTATAACAACAACCGTGGCGGCTATAACAACCGAAGCAGTTATAACAACAATGGCGGTGGCTATAATAACAACCGTGGTGGAGGCTATAACAACAACCGTGGCGGTTATAACAACAACCGTGGCGGTGGCTACAACAATGGTGGCTACAACAACAACAGCGGTTACAATAATAACGGCGGTTATAGCAATGGTGGCTACAACAATAACAATAACAACGAAGGCGGCTATAGCAACAACAACGAGGGTGGCTACAACAACAATGGTGGCGGCTATAATAACCGCGGAGGCTACAGCAATGGCGGTGGTTACAGCAATGAAGGAGGCTATAACAACAACCGTGGCGGCTATAACAATGGCGGCGGCAACCGTAGGCCTCAGTTCAACGACAGGAACGGAGATCCTCGCAATCAGAGAAACAACAACAGACCTCAGCAGAGGAGCAATAATAATAGATTCAATCCGCAGAGGCAGATGGAGTATCGCTCTATCGTGGTTGATCCTAACGAGTCTATCCGTCTGAATAAATTCTTGGCCAATGCAGGTGTTTGTTCTCGTAGGGAGGCTGACGAACTAATCCAGGCCGGTGTCGTTACTGTGAACGGCGCTGTCGTTTCTGAATTGGGTACTAAAATATTGCGTGGCGACAAGGTCATGATACACGACCAGTTGGTTGCTCCGGACAAGAAGGTATATATTCTCCTTAATAAGCCAAAGGATTGCGTTACTACAAGTGACGACCCTTATGCTAAGCTTACCGTTATGGATTTGGTTAAGAATGCTTGCCGAGAGAGAATTTATCCGGTAGGCCGTCTTGATAGAAACACGACAGGTGTACTCCTTCTGACTAATGATGGTGATTTGGCTGCTAAGTTGACCCATCCGAAGTATAATAAGAAGAAAATCTATCAAGTTTCTTTGGACAAACCATTGGAGAAGGAGCATTTTGACCAGTTAATCCAAGGCATTACGCTTGAGGATGGCGAGATAAAAGTAGATGATCTTAATTTCATCGATGAAAACGATCTTAAGAAGGTGGGTGTGGAGATTCACTCCGGACGTAACCGTATCGTTCGTCGTGTGTTTGAACACGTAGGTTATCGCGTCGCTCGTTTGGACCGTGTGTATTTTGCGGGCCTTACGAAGAAGAATCTGAGAAGAGGCCAGTGGCGTTTCTTGTCAGAGAGGGAAGTGAACATGCTTCGCATGGGTGCCTTCGAATAGTCGATAACTATCCAAATATAGGAAAGGGAGATGCAGACCGCATCTCCCTTTTTTTCGTCTCCGCCAACATGGTAATGGTTGCTTTTTGCTGCCGCCGTTCGCAAATGGGAATTAATCTGCTGAAGAGAAAATGGCGTTGCTGCATTCCTTCCTCCTTGAAATGCTGAATCTTGTCGTGCCAATCTATCATCTGGCTATGGCCTGTGTGGATAAATTGAAGATTCTTGTGGACAATTTGGAGGTGGGGGTTGCTTCTTGGTTTTCTCCACATCCTTTTCTGAAAATTAGACATACGTGTTTCTTATTATCCTTATCATTGCAGTAGGAATGAGGAAGAGAAGGATAAGTGTTTTTTTTTCTCCGTCGAGTTCCCTCTTAGATAGACCCTATTATATAAATATACTATATCCAAAAACCTTATCTTAAATCTGTGAAGAACACATAATGTGTGAATATTAAGAAAAACACAAGAAAAGCCTTGGGAGTCAATCCTAGGGCTCTTTCTATGTTTGACGGTGAAGGATTATCTGAAGGATTATCTCCATGTCTGGATTTCTCTCTGACTTAGATGCTCGGAAAGGTGTAGATCCTTTCTGTTTTTTTTGCTTGTTGGTGCTCTGTCTGTAGAAAACAGGTAGGTTTTCCCTTTCAAATGTGTTGTTTTTTGTATTCTCCACAATGATTTTCGAATTCTCCACAATGGAGCATGCGTTTGTTCGTATATTCGTAATACGAAAGAGAAAGAAAATCTTTCATCGAGTAATGACCCTATTATATAAATATACTATATCCAACCTGAATCTTATCTGTTGATTGTCTATCTTATTATTTGATTATTGAAATTGATGAAACTATCAATAATAGATAGTAAAAAGAAATCCGGGACCATTGGCCTCGGATTTTTTTTGTTTATGGGGAAATCTGTTCTTATTGCAGTTGGCCTTCCTCTTCAGCCCGTTGCTTCTCCAGAACTTCGCACTCTTCGGGCGATAGTATGTTGACGTTTCCTTTCGGGTTCGCATTCATTATTCTGGCGAATGTGTTCCACAGAATGTCATCAGGGAGCGGAGCCTCTATCTCTATCAGCTTCTTGGATACGGGGTGGATAAACTCCAGGTATCTGGCGTGTAAGCTGATGCCCCCATCTGGGTTGGTGCGCTGCGCGCCGTATTTCACGTCACCCTTGATGGGACAGCCTATGCGGGACAGCTGGCAGCGTATCTGGTGGTGTCTGCCTGTTTTGAGGTCTATCTCCAACAGATGGTAGTTCTCTGAATCTGCGATGTGCTTCAGTGAAAGGACTGACATCTTGGAGTTGTCCACCTTTTCTTCGTAGGCGTAGGTGCGGTTCAGTTTCTCGTTTCTGACAAGATAGTGCACCAATGTCATCTCCTCTTTCGGAGGCAGGTTTTTGACGATGGCCCAATACTTCTTCTTCAGGTTGGTGTGGGTTCTGAACATCTCGTTCAGACGAACCAATGCTTTTGACGTCTTCGCAAAAAGTACAGCTCCGCTGACAGGTCTGTCTATTCTATGGGCAATACCCAAGAATACGTTTCCTGGTTTGTCATATTTCTTCTTGATGTATTCCCTGACCATTTCGCAGAGCGGTTTGTCTCCGGTCTTGTCGGGTTGAACAACCTCTGAACTTGACTTATTTACGACGATTACATGATTGTCTTCGTAAAGTACTTCCATATCTTTATCCTAAAATTAAAAGTGTAGTTTGTTTCTGTCTCTTCCCCCCCCCTTTTTTGTCAAACGTTCTCTTGTCTCCAAATCTCATAGATCAGGATGCCTGCGGCGACGGAGATGTTGAGGTTGGAAATCTTTCCGAAAACGGGTATTTGTACCGTTTCGTCGCAGAGTCTGCTTATCTCCGGCGATACTCCCATCTCTTCGTCTCCGAGGACGAGAGCGATAGGTTTGTCAAACTTCGTCTCCGTATAGGACATCCCATCTTTGGAGTTGGCTGCTATTATCTGAAGTCCGCTGTTCTTGAGATATTTGACGGTCTCTGCCAAGTTGCTTTCCTTACATACTGGAATGGAGTGGAGTGCGCCTGCCGAGGTGTTTATGGCATCGGCATTGACGGTTGCTCCGCCCTTGGATGGTATGATGATGGCGTCTACGCCGGCACATTCGCAGGTGCGGGCTATGGCTCCGAAGTTGCGGACGTCTGTGATGCCGTCCAATAGTACGACGAACGGGCTCTTGCCTTCTTCGTATAGGGTGGGGATGATGCTGTCTATGTGTTGGTAGGTGGTCTGGCTGATGAAAGCTATGGCGCCTTGGTGGTTTTTCCTTGTGTATCGGTTGAGCCGCTCCATAGGCACCCGTTGTACTTGTATGTAGTCATGTCCGCGGAGGGCAAGGAAGAGTTCGTGAGACAGATCGCTCTGCATCTCTTTCTTGATGATGATTTTGTCAATCTCTTTTCCTGCCTCGATGGCTTCGATTATGGCTCTCATGCCAAATATCATTTCGTTTTCTTTCATTACGGCTCTTTTTTATTTATCTGATTGCTTGATGTTCAAATGCCACTCTCTTGTTTTGTCTTTTCCAAATCTTCGGACAGCAGTTCCCATTCATACATTTTTTGTTCCAACTCATGCTGTTTCTTTTTGTATTCGTCAAAAAGGATGTTGTTGGTCGCATTTTTTGGGTTCTCCAACTCTTTTTCTATCTCTTTGATGCGGGTTTCTATGGTGTTGATGGCTTTTTCGGCCTCTTCTACGCTTCTTTCCGCTTTCTTTATCTTTTTTGAAAGTTCTTTCCTCGCTTCGTAGGAGATTTTGTTTTCGGAGGGTTGTTTCTCCTCCTTCTTATCTTCTTTGTCGGCTTTGGTGTCCAGCTCTTGCAGGGAGTCCATCTTTTTGCTTTGCAGGAAGTCGTAGATGCCGCCGAGGTGTTCCTTTATCTTGTGGTTGGTGAATTCGTATGTCTTTTCTACCAATCCATCGAGAAAATCCCTATCGTGGGAGACTACCACCACTGTTCCGTCAAAGGCTTTGATGGCCTCTTTTAATACGTCTTTCGAACGCATGTCGAGGTGGTTGGTAGGCTCGTCGAGCACGAGGAAGTTGACTGGCTCGAGAAGCAGCCTTATCATGGCTAGGCGGGTTCTCTCACCTCCTGAGAGGACTTTCACTTTTTTATCTGATGCTTCGCCTCCAAACATGAAGGCTCCGAGTATGTCGCGTATCTTTGTACGTATGTCGCCTGTGGCTACGTTGTCGATGGTCTCGAATATGGTCAGGTTCTCGTCTAGCAGAGAGGCCTGGTTCTGTGCGAAGTATCCTATTTTAACAAGATGTCCCAGCTGTAGTTTGCCTTCGTATTCGATCTCGTCCATGATACATTTCACGAAGGTGGACTTTCCTTCTCCGTTTTTGCCGACGAAGGCGACTTTCTCTCCTCTGTTGATGGTTATCTCCACATTGTCCAGAATGGTATTGTCTCCGTATCTCTTGGTGAGGTGTTCTGCCAATACGGTCACTGCGCCGGAGTGGGGAGCTGGAGGAAATTTAAGGTGTAGGGAGGAGTTGTCCTCGTCGTCCACCTCGATTCGGTCTATCTTTTCCAGCTGTTTTATCCTAGACTGTACTTGGATGGCCTTTGTGGCTTTGTATCTGAATCTTTCGATGAAGTCTTCCGTGTCCTGTATCTGTTTCTGTTGGTTCTCGTAGGCCCGCATCTGCTGTTCTCTTCTTTCTTTCCGCAGTTCTACGTATTTGGAGTAGGATACTCTGTAGTCGTATATCTTGCCGAGCGATATTTCTATGGTTCGGTTGGTTACGGCGTCAATGAAAGCCCTGTCGTGCGACACCAGTATGACGGCGTTTCCGCTGGTGGATAGGAAATTTTCCAGCCACTGGATGGACTCGATGTCGAGGTGGTTGGTAGGCTCGTCCAAAAGTAGAATGTCCGGTCTTTGAAGCAGGATTTTTGCCAGCTCAATCCTCATTCTCCATCCTCCGCTGAATTCGCTCGTCTGCCGGTCGAAGTCGTTGCGTTCGAAGCCAAGGCCTATGAGCGTCTTCTCTATGTCGCCCTGATAGCTGTTGATGCCCATCATGTTGAGCTGCTCGTTGGCGTGCGTCAGCTGGTCGATGAGGTTGTGGTAGCTCTCTGATTCGTAGTCTGTTCGAGTTGCCATCTCTTCGCCCATCCTGTTGATGTCTTCCTGTAGTTGAAATAGTAGATGGAAAGCCTTCTCCGCTTCCTGCATCACGGTCACTCCGTCGTTGTGGATCATGTGCTGAGGCAGGTATCCAACGGTCACGTCCTTGGGTATGCTGATGCCGCCTCTGGTCGGTACTTGTATGCCTGCAAAGATTTTCAGCATAGTTGATTTGCCGGCTCCGTTTTTGCCGACGAGAGCTATCTTATCACGTTGGTTCACGACAAAAGAGATGTCGTTCAGTAACGTGAATCCTCCAAATTCAACGGAAAGTTTGTCAACAGAAATCATTCTATTTTGGGTGTCTTTAATTCAAGGTACAAATATACGCTAAAAATATTTGTTTCTCCGTTTCTGACAGATGTATTTGTGAGGAAGGAATATATGAATATTCTCGTGTCCTGATGAAATTTGTGGCTTTATCCTTTGGACAATGTTCCTTAAATTTTTTAAATTTGTGCTTGTGCGTTTTTTACGGATTAGTATTAGAAAGTTGCTATGGTTCGTATTCCGAACGGAATGTTTTTCCCCTTAAAGCTAAAAGAAAGATAGATGAAAAAGAAGTTTTTGATGTTTTCGGCGATATTCGTATTTGTGCTTTTGATCTCTTTCTGCCTTCTGTACTGGCAGCGTAATCGTATATTGAATAATATGGTGCGCTCTGAGATAGACAAGGTGGAGATGGACCGTGATGTGCGTGTGAGATATTCGGGTCTTAATCTTGTTGGTTTAACTCGTGTGCAGTTCAAGGACTTGTATGTGATTCCCAAACAGGGGGAGACGTTTGCTCATGTCGGGAGTTTGGACTTTAGCTTTAACCTCTGGCGTTTACTGAAAGGGGATGTGCAGATTTCTAACCTGAAGTTGGGGGATGTGGAGATGAATGTGGTGGATCTGGATGGCCGTCGTAATTTCGATTTCTTGCTTCATTCCTGCAATAAGCGTATGGAGTCCGGAATTGCCTTCAAAAATGGATATGTGGGTAAACTGTCGAAGATTTTTTCTACTTTCTTCCGTTTTATGCCTGATAAAATATCTATCGATGAGATGAACGTGAATTTGGTTCGTGACAGTTTCCGTTCTTCCATCTATTTGCCGGAGCTGAATATAAATGACCATAAGTTCTGCTCCCAGGTGTTGGTGAGCGAGAATGGAGAGAAGCAGCATTTTGTTTTGGATGGTTCGTTCTCCAACTCGGACCGAACGTGGAGCAGTTGTGTCTATGCACTGAATGGTGCCAAATTGAGAATTCCTTATATGAAATACAGACATGATACCGACGTGCAGTTCGATACATTGCGGCTCGATTTTCTGCTGAAGGAGGATAGGCAGGATAGGCTGGTGCTGCAGGGCAAGACTTTTTTCAACAGGTTGACTCTGTCCAACGTCAGGCTCTCTGATACGACGGTGGTCTTGGATGAGGGTGGCGTGGATTATGTGGTGAATGTCTATCCGGAAGAGTTTGAGTTGGACAGTTCGTCGGTGGTGCGCATCAATGGTTTCTGCTTCTCGCCATATATGAAGGTTTGCCGAAATCCCGATTGGAAGGTGCGGTTGATTATAAACAAGGATGAATTTCCCGCTCAGGATCTCTTCTCCTCTTTGCCGGATGGCTTGTTTAAAAATCTGGAGGGTATAGAGACTTCCGGAAATCTGTCCTATCATCTTTTCTTTGATGTCGATATGTCTCAGATAGACAGCCTTCGTTTCCATTCTTCCATGAAGAAGAACGGATTTAAAATTTTGAAGTACGGAAAGACAAACTTTGCAAGAATGAATGGACCGTTTGTCTATAACGCTTATGAGGATGGTAAACTGGTCAAGTCCTTCTTGGTTGGAGAGGATTATGAGAATTACCGTACTTTAGACCAAATTTCACCTTATCTGCAGGCGGCGGTGATGTATTCCGAAGACGGCTCTTTTTATACTCATGCCGGTTTCTTGGAAAGTGCGCTCACCTCTTCCTTCGTCAAAAACATAAAGGAGGGTAGGTTTGCCCGTGGTGGTAGTACCATATCCATGCAGTTGGTGAAAAATCTTTTTCTTAGCAGAGACAAGACGTTGACCAGAAAACTGGAGGAGGCTCTGATTGTTTGGCTCATCGAGAACAACCGTATCGCAACAAAGGAGCGTATGTATGAGGTGTATCTGAACATAATAGAGTGGGGACCTGGAATCTATGGGGCCAACGAGGCGTCCAGGTTTTATTTCGATAAGGATGTTTCCAAATTGACGCCGGAAGAGGCTATTTATCTGTCGAGTATTATTCCTCGTCCTAAGAAGTTCATGTGGTTTTTTGATGCGGACAATCATCTAAAACCTTTTTTGGAAGGTCATTACCGCTTGGTTGGCAAACGTATGCTAGACCATCAATATATTACGGAGAAGCAGCATGATGATTTGAAGCCTGACGTGAAGATAAAGGGGCCTGCCAAGAATTATCTGGCGAGAAAGGCTGACGACAAGGAAGAGGTGGAGGATGAAGAGGAGGATGATACATGGAGCTTCCTTAAAAAGCCGAAGGCGTTTTTCCATGGTCTGTTTAATAAGAAGGACAAGAATCTTGTTCCCGTGGATAAGGAACGGAAATAGATGTGGCCCATGCTATCTTTTGATGGTATGGATCCGGCTGCCTTTTTTTCCTGTCTCGGCAGGTACGTAATGGTTTTGTTTGAAATATGACAATTGTATTTCCCTTTTAACTGCATTTCGGATGGCTTGTTGTTGAAAAAGGGAAGTGGTTGCCGAATAAGAATAAGAGAAAATATGAAGATATTCAAGACTTCCCAGATAAAAGAGTTGGATGCTTATACGATAAAGCATGAGCCTATATCGTCTTTTGCTTTGATGGAACGGGCTTCGCGGGCGTTCTGCGACGCTGTGCTACCGTTGATGGAACGGGGCAGGCGCGTGTGCGTGGTTGCCGGATCTGGAAATAATGGAGGGGATGCCCTCGTGGTGGCAGGCTATCTGTCTATGATGGGTATTCCTTTGTCTGTCTTTTTGGTCTCTGCAAAGAATAAGTTTTCGGACGATTGCTTGCAGGCCAGACGGAATTTGGAGAAACGTTCGGTGCAAGTCACTTTGGTGGGTGAGTCCAATCCGGATGTTTTTAATGTGGCAGGTGCCGATTATGTGATTGATGGCCTATTTGGGTCGGGTCTGAATAGAAGTTTGGCAGGATTTTATAAGGATGTGGTACGAAGAATGAATGGCAGTGGTGCCACCATCTTCTCTATCGATATCCCGTCCGGTTTGTTTGGGGAGGATAATAGACAGAATGATTTGGAGGCTGTTGTACGGGCTGACTATACGTTTACTTTCCAATTTCCTAAGTTGGCATTCCTTTTGCCTGAAAACGCTAAGTTCGTGGGATGTGTGCGATGGCTTGACATCCGGCTCCATCCGCAGGGCATTTCGTCATTGCCGACGGATTATGAATGGCTGGACGGTGCATTGGTGCGGCCTTTTTTGCGGATGCGCCCCAAGTTTTCACATAAGGGTACTTTTGGCCATGCACTTTTGATCGCTGGCTCTTATGGCATGGTTGGTGCTGCGGTATTGGCTTCGAGGGCTTGTCTTCGCACTGGTTGCGGACTATTGTCCGTTCATGTGCCCGGCCGTTGTTGTGATGTGCTGCAGACTTCGGTGCCGGAGGCTATGCTGGAGTTGGATGCTGACGGCTCTTGTTTTTCAGAAACAAGTGATTTGTCCCGATATAATGCGGTGGGTGTAGGTCCTGCCTTGGGAAAAAAGGAGGAGAGTAGGATGGCTTTGGGTGCCTTGCTGGATAGTGTGTATGTGCCGCTGGTAGTGGATGCGGATGCTCTGAATATAATAGCCGATGCAGGTTGGTTGTGCCGATTGCCTGAAAACACAATCATCACTCCTCATCCGAAGGAGTTTGACCGGTTGGCCGGAGTCTCCACTTCTGGATACGATAGGTTGGAGAAACAGATGATTCTGTCTGTTAAGCATAAGATAGTCATAGTTCTGAAGGGGGCAAATACGAGCATATCGATGCCCGACGGACGTTGTTTCTTTAATTCCACGGGCAATCCGGGCATGGCTACGGCGGGTAGCGGTGATACTCTGACGGGGATGATATTGTCGTTGTTGGCTCAGAAGTACGAGCCGGAGGCGGCAGCGTTGTTGGGTGTCTATCTTCATGGTCTGGCGGGCGATTTGGCGGCAGCTGATGGCTCTCAGGAAAGTCTGATGGCTTCAGACATCTCTCTTTATATAGGAAAGGCTTATGAAAAACTTAGGTCTGCTTAGGATTGATAATGGTCTTGTCTGGTTATGGGGGAGAGAATGGGTTTCATTTCCTCCTTTTCTTTTTCTGTACACTCCAGCCGAATTTGCCTATTTGTTCGCCTATCTTGTAGTAACCTCCGTGGTTATATGCAATTAATTTGGCTGCCTCCAACTTGAATGTTCCTGTCTCCTGATCCATAAACTGGTCGTCTGCCAATACGTTCACCACTTCGGCTATGAACATATGATGGGAACCCAACGGAATGACTTCCTTTACCTTGCATTCGATGGAAAGTGGAGCTTCCTCTATCAGAACGGAGTCTATGACGTCTGTTTTCGCCGGTGTTAGTCCCATCTCTTTGAATTTGTTGTAGTCCTTTCCTGACCGCACACCGCACCAGTCTGTGGCATGTGCCAACGCTTCGTTGGTGAGGTTGATGACGAATGCGCCGTTGCGTTTTATGATGTCGTAGGAGTGTCGTTCCGGACGTACGGAGATGTAACACATGGGCGGATTGGTGCAGATGGTGCCCACCCAACTCACCGTCAGTATGTTATATTCATCTTCTGTGCATCCGCAGCTGACCATGGCCGCCGGTACGGGATAAATCATTGTCCCTGGCTTGAAGGTGTGTTTCATTTCTTTCTCTTTGTTCTTGGACAGAACAGGAACAAACGCGCGTAGTTCACCTGTCTTTGATGGATGTACTCCGCGCGTTGTTTCTGTTTCCTATGTTTTATTCGATGATGAGATCTTCGCTCTTTACCACTCTTTCGCAGTAGTAGCATTTGAAGAGACCTTTTTCCTTGTCTATTGTCACAAATTTGGATTGCATGGGTTCGTTGTTGGTGATGCACTTTGGATTGATGCACTTGATGGAGCCGTTTATCTCGTCAGGAAGTTCGAGCGTCTTCTTTTCCGCCACCTCGTAGTCTTTGATTATATTGATTTTGGCGTTTGGAGCAAGAACCGCCACTTTGTTGACTTCGTCTTGCTTTAAAAATTTGTCGGCCACTTTAATTATGCCCTTCTTTCCTAGTTTGTGGCTTTCTAGATTGAATCCGAAAGTCATTTGGCATTTACAGTTGCTCAATTTCAGTATGGAAATAACTTTGAACAGCTTGTCTGATGGGATGTGGTCTATGACGGTGCCGTTTCTGAGAGCGGCTACCTTTAGCTCTTTTTTATCTTTTATGTCTTTTTCCATTGTTTTTCTTTTAATGACGGATGCTAAGGAATTTTTTTTCTGCTTTTTATAGACCTAGAAGGTCGCAGATGACGGCTTGTCTTGCAAATACGCCGTTTCTGGCTTGCTCGAAGTAGTAAGCTTTCTCGTTTTCGTCCACCTCTTGCTCTATCTCGTTTACGCGGGGCAATGGATGGAGAATCTTCATGTTAGCTTTTGTGTGTTCGAGCAGGCTGTTTTTCAAGATGTATATATTCTTCACCTTTTCATATTCGAAGAGGTCGGTGAAGCGTTCCTTCTGTACGCGGGTCATATAGAGGATGTCGGCGTCGGCGATGTTGTTTTCGCTCAGTTCGCTGTGCTCCTCATATCTGATGCCGTTCTTCTTGCAGAACATCTTATACTCGTCGGGCATCTTCAGCTCGTCTGGTGCGATGAAGGAGAAGGTGGGGTTGAAGTGCGACATCGCCATCAGTAGCGAGTGTACGGTTCTTCCATATTTAAGGTCGCCAACCATGCATATTTTCAGGTTGTCGAGCTTGCCTTGCGTCTTTTGGATGGAATATAGGTCCAGCATGGTCTGTGTTGGATGTTGGTTGGCTCCGTCTCCGGCGTTGACAACTGGCACGCTGGCCACCTCGGATGCGTATCTTGCGGCTCCTTCGATGGGGTTGCGCATAACGATGAGGTCTACGTAGTTGCTCACCATTTTAATGGTGTCTTTCAATGTCTCACCTTTGGTGCCGCTGGTTGTTGATGCGTCCGCAAACCCGATGACACGACCTCCTAACCTATTTACTGCGGTCTCAAAACTTAATCTTGTCCTTGTGGACGGTTCAAAGAATAGGGTGGCAACAACTTTTCCATCCAAAATCTTCTGGTTGGGATTCTTTTCGAAAGCGGACGCTTTCTCCAAAATCTGAAGAATTTTTTCTTTTGAATAATCTGAGATCGAAACTAAACTTTTTACACTCATGATTTTTGTCTCTTTTATATGAGGAGTCAATGATGGATGGCTTCTCTGTTATGAAAAAAAACCAATATAAGCCCGAACTTATATTGGTTTCTTGCTATTTGATTTGAATATTATTTTTCTTAAAATTAATCATTGACCGATGTCTTTTGCCTTTGTGACAAATTTATAATTCCTTTTGCAAAAATAAGAAGAAATTCGGGATCGGATGAAAAAATGACTCCCGATTTTTTAACCGTTCTTGTGCTTTTTTCCCGAAAGCCAATATTCTTCCCGTCACATCAGGTGGTAGGCTACTGTGAGTCCTGCCATGACGATGGAGACCATGCTCATCAGTTTGATTAGAATGTTCAGCGACGGGCCTGACGTGTCTTTAAACGGGTCTCCGACCGTGTCGCCTACTACGCAGGCTTTGTGGTTGCTGGATCCTTTCCCTCCGCAATGGCCGTCTTCCACGTATTTCTTTGCGTTGTCCCAGGCACCTCCGGCGTTAGCCATGAAGACAGCCAGAACGAATCCACAGGAGAGCCCGCCGATGAGTAGGCCCAGCACTCCTGCAACGCCGAAGATGACCCCTATGCAGATAGGGATTACGATGGCTAGAATGGAAGGAAGCAGCATCTCCTTCTGGGCTCCCTTGGTCGATATCTCTACGCAACGCGCATAGTCTGGAGTGGCTTCGCCTTCCAATATCCCCTTTATTTCGCGAAATTGGCGGCGCACCTCTGTCACCATCCTTTGGGCGGCGCGTCCAACGGCGTTCATCGTCAGTCCGCAAAACAAGAATGCCATCATGGCTCCGATGAAGATGCCCACCAGCACCTTTGGGTTCATCAGGTTTACTTGATAGTAGTTCATGAAGTCGACGAGCGAAGCCGATGCGGTGGAAATCACCTCGTCTCCGATGGTTATGGAGTCTGTACCGATGCGTATCAGCGCAATCTTTATCTCTTCCACGTAGGATGCCAATAGAGCTAATGCGGTGAGGGCTGCCGAACCTATGGCAAACCCTTTTCCTGTAGCTGCCGTCGTGTTGCCGAGTGCGTCGAGAGCGTCCGTGCGGTTGCGCACCTCCTTGTCCAGTCCGCTCATCTCGGCATTTCCGCCGGCGTTGTCGGCGATAGGGCCGTAGGCGTCTGTTGCGAGGGTGATGCCCAATGTGGATAGCATACCTACGGCGGCGATGCCGATGCCGTATAGTCCACGGCTAAGGTTTGCGGCCGACAAGAAATTCTGGGTGTCGAACCCGATGGCGCATAGATAGGCCATGATGATGGCGATGCCGATGGTGATTACAGGAATGGCGGTTGAGAGCATTCCGAGTCCAAGTCCGGAGATGATGACGGTGGCCGGTCCTGTTTCCGAACTCTCGGCTACTTTTTGCGTTGGGCGGTAGGAGTGTGAGGTGTAGTATTCGGTGGCTTGCCCGATGATGATTCCGGCGGCAAGTCCGCAGACAACGGAGAAGGATATGCCTACCCAGTTTTCTATACCTATATAATATAGGATGACGAATGTGGCGATGGCGATGAGGAATGAGCTCGTGTTGACGCCTCTGCTGAGAGAACGGAGCAGGTCTTTCATCTGCGCACCCTCTTTTGTCTTGACCAAAAATATTCCGAATATGGAGAGTAGGACGCCGAAGGCGGCTATGAGCATCGGAGCGAATATGGCCTTTATCTGCATCTCGGAAGAAGATGCGAAGGCTGCTGCGCCTAGTGCTGCTGTGGCTAGAATCGAACCGGCGTAAGATTCGTAGAGGTCGGCTCCCATGCCGGCCACGTCACCTACATTGTCGCCCACGTTGTCGGCGATGGTGGCGGGGTTTCTCGGGTCATCTTCCGGTATGCCGGCTTCTACCTTACCTACAAGGTCGGCACCCACGTCGGCCGCTTTCGTGTAGATACCTCCGCCCACACGGGCGAAGAGTGCCTGCGTGGAGGCTCCCATTCCGAAGGTCAGCATGGTGGTGGTGATGAATGTCAGCTTGCTGCCTGATTCGGGTACGAAATAGTCAAGAATCAGATACCATAGGGATATGTCGAGCAGAGCCAGTCCCACTACCGTAAGTCCCATTACGGCACCAGAGCGGAATGCAACCTGCAGACCCTTGTCCAGCGACTTCTGTGCGGCGTTGGCTGTTCTTGCGGAAGCGTAGGTGGCGGTCTTCATTCCGAAGAAGCCGGCAAGCCCAGAAAAAAATCCTCCTGTAAGGAATGCGAATGGTACCCATCCGTTCTGAAGCCCGAAGACGGCCATGACGGCAAAAAGAACGGCTAGTATGGCAAATACTATTCCTACGATTTTATACTGCTGTTTGAGGTAGGCCATGGCTCCCTCCCTTACGTATAGCGCAATCTGCTTCATTCTGGCTGTCCCTTCATCCTCTCTCATCATCTTTCTGAAGAAGAAGTATGCGAATCCCAATGCGAGGACGGAAGCCAAGGGAATTAGAAAGAAAAAGTTACTCATGATAGTATGTTTTTAGTTCTGAAATAACAACATAGTGCTTTGTTGGCTGTTAGGATACAATTCTCTTACATGATTGTTTTCTAATGTTTGCTAATTTATAGAAAAAACAAATTAATTGTTTGTTTGGCGATATGTTGTTGAGCATTTCCATGATGCCTCGTTTGGTAACCGTCAAAAATAACTTGTGCCGATTCTGATGAAATGCCGTTGGCGTTATCTCTTGGCAGGAAAAAAAGTTTGCGCTTTTGCCTGCGTTACAAGAGATTTGGCTCACACCTCCGCAGCTAAAGTCAATAGATCATCTCCTCTGAGGTGGTTGGTTGGATTGGGAATAGCCCGCACT
>Ga0172378_10002451_pt1 | contig 17372 bp, 7 predicted proteins | sample GrowelOW332metaG_FD_119755 | JGI IMG/M metagenome (GOLD analysis project Ga0172378, IMG submission 119755) | Groundwater microbial communities from an aquifer near a municipal landfill in Southern Ontario, Canada - Pumphouse #3_1 metaG | ecosystem: Environmental > Aquatic > Deep subsurface >... | reverse complement strand
GTACTGAAAATGGTTTAAATCGATATGATGGATCTATATTCAAGAAATATCTAACATCATTTCGGGATAGTAGTTCTTTGACTGATCCTGGAGTTAATGCAATTGTTGAAGACTACAAGGGGAACATGTGGATTGGAACTTATGGTGGTATAAATATACTTAATCCAAATACAGAAAGATTCACACATATACGACCTGAAGGTACAAACTTAAAGGTGATGAATAACAATATTACGTCACTTTATAAAGATCAAGATAATTGTATTTGGGCTGGTAGTTCAACGGGAATTAGCAAGTATCGGTATATAAAAAAACAAAATAGTCAAGATTCGCTTGTGCAAGTTCCTTTTAATTTTGCGCGAAATTCTATTTTAAAAAAACGCATAGTTGATATTGGCCAATTTGATGCTAAAACATTTTGGATATTAACGCCTGATAGCCTTGGTTTTATTGCTAATGATGGTACATCTAAAAAATTACCTTTAAATTTGACATTGCCTCCTAATGCAATTAATTTACAATGTGTCCTTTGGCTTGAAGGCAAAATCTATTTAGGTTGTAGCAATGGATTATTTTATTTCAATCTCAATGATACAAAAACAGGTTGGATCGAAAAATTGTATGAAGGAAATTCAATAAAGAACATTTCATTTATTAAACAGGATTTTAAAAATAATATTTGGATTGGGACAACTGAAAATGGGGTATTAGTTTTGAATTTGGATTCTAATATTTTTCAGAATTTAAGACATAAAGAAATTCTTTCCAAATCGTTAAATAATGATTTTACCAGAGCGATGCTGGTAACTAATTCGGGACTGGTTGTTATTGGAACAAATTTTGGAGTAAATTTCTATGATGAGAAGCAACAGTTATTTAATCAGTTGGCAATTAGTAATGAAAAGGGAAATTTGTTTCAAAATATTCATGGAATGCTGGAGGATCGCAATGGGAATATATGGTTTGGAACAAAAGGAGGTGGGGTTTTTATATATGATACTAAGGGAGAATTGATAATTAATCTTAGAGAGTATATCCATGGCACGAATATGTTTAGTGATAATATTCAATGCATTCATCAGGATTTAAATGGAGTCATTTGGGTTGGAAGCTTAAGTAGCGGACTTTTCAAAATCGTTTTTCAAGGGAATAATTACTCCTCCCCTAAGATTTATCATTATGAACATACAGAGAACGACCATTACTCAATACTATCCAATGAGATCGATGCAATTTTTGAGGACTTAAATGGTGATTTATGGTTTGGTACATCAAATGGCTTGTGTAGGTTATTACAAACCGAAAAAAATAAGTTACCTAATGATGCAAGATTTGTTGCCTTTAATTATCCTCCTCAAAATGATGCGAAACGCACTCCGGAGAGTGTATATTCGATCTATCGTGATCGACTTGGAACTTTTTGGATTGGAACACTGGGATGTGGGTTGATTCGAATAAACAATATGTCTGTCACCGATAATATCGACTTGAATGAAAACAGTAAATCAGGGTCAACTATCATACGTTACATCAAGGAGCAGAACGATTTAAAAAGTATAGCAGGTAATGAAGTTTATTCAATATATGAAGATAAACTTTATGGAAATTTGTGGATTGCTACCAATGAAGGACTTTGTCGGTTTAATCGCTCATCAAATGATTTCAAGAACTTTACTGTCGAAAATGGTTTAGCTGGAAATATTATTTATGGAATTTTAGAAGATTATAAAGGATGCTTGTGGATTAGTACAAATAGAGGCATTTCGAAATACAATCAAGAGCAAGATGTTTTTTATAATTATGATGAAGCTGATGGTTTGCAATATCCGGAGTTTAATGGGAAAGCATATCTGAAGACTCACAAAGGCTTACTTATTTTTGGTGGTCCTATGGGAATTAACTCATTTTATCCAGAGAAAATAAAATCAAATTCATATCTCTTTCCTGTTTATATAACGGGAGTTAGAGTTAATAATCACGAAATTGAGCCGGGAGATCAAACTAAAATATTTTCTTCCCCGATACATAAAACATCAAAGATTGTATTAAATTATAATCAAAACTTTTTAACTTTTTCATTTGTGCTATTAAATTTTCAAAAATCTGATTTAAATAGATTTGCATATAAGTTGAAAGGATATGATGATGATTGGATTTATACAGACGGAGATAATGTGGCCAAATACACCGGTTTACCTCCGGGTACCTATGAGTTTATGGTAAATGGATCTGACGAATATTCATTATGGGATACTGAATCACAAAAAATGATCGTTGTGATAAAACCTCCTCTTTGGCTCACCTCATGGGCAATTTGTTTTTATGTTTTATTAATTGGTGTAATCGTATATTTTTTTAAAAAAGAATACAAAAAAAGAGTAAAACTGAAGTCAGATATTGAACGCCAAACTTTGGCAATTAAAAGTAATAAGGAATACTATGAAGACAAATTAGAGTTTTTCACTAAATTGTCTCATGAATTTTTAACTCCGTTATCACTTATTATTGGTCCAACCTATGATTTAATTCTTGAACAAAAAGAACCCAAAACAAGTAAGAAATTAAAGATAATTAATAGGAATGCGGTTCGACTTAAAGATTTAATTGATCAGTTTCTCTCTTTCAGAAAAATAGATGCTGGTCAAATGCCTATTTGTGTTTTAAAAGACAATATTGAGTTATTCATAAAAAAGGTGGCTTCTGGGTTTAACAGTTTAGCTGCACGGAAAAATATTCATTATGTGTTTGATTTGAAAGAATCGTCCGGAAATGTATGGTTCGATCATGATGTGGTTGAAAAAATACTGTATAACTTGTTATCGAATGCTTTCAAACATACAAAAGATGGAGGAGAAATTAAGGTTGTTTTATCTGTGGTAACAGGTACGTATATAAAAAAGATTTTTGAAGAGGCACATCTAAAAACTGTTGTGTGTGAAAACTATGTGGCAATTGAAGTAAAAGACAACGGTATTGGAATTTCCAAAGACTTTCAGTCGCGAATTTTTGAGAGGTATTTTCAGGTTGATAAGAGGATTGATGGGGCAGGAGTAGGACTTTCATTTGCACAATCACTAGCTCAATTGCATAAAGGCACAATTACTGTCAAATCAAAATTGGAGAAAGGAAGTTCTTTTACATATTATCTTCCAATTGGGGATTGTTATGATGATAAACAAAAAATAGAGGATCAGAATAATCTGTCTTATCCTTCTTTTTTATTTGAACCTTTTCCTTTGCTGAATGAAGTGTCTAATAAGAATTCGAAAGAATTAGCCACCATTTTAATTGTTGAAGACAATGAAGAAATGAGGTATTATGTTGCTGATGCATTACTGAAAGCATATAATGTGATAACTGCGAAAAATGGCGAAGATGCAATTAAAAAACTTGAATCATCCAGGGTTGATCTAATAATTTGTGATATTGTAATGCCGGTAATGGATGGCATCGAGTTTATGCGACATTTTCGGAAATTATCAAAAGACATAATAGTGCCCATTATTTTATTGAGCGCAAGAATTGATATCCTACAAAAAGTTCCTGGAATAGAACTAGGGGTAGGAGCTTACATTTCGAAACCATTCAACATGGATTATTTATTGTCGGTGATCCACCGATTATTGGAACAAACCTCTTTATTACAAACAAAGCATAACAATTCAGCCCTTGAAATAAAAATTTCTTCTGATTTAGAGTCTATTAAAAGTAAATTGTTAATTAAATTGAAAAGTTCTATTGAAAAGCATTGTTTGGATCCAAATTTTAAAGTGGTCTCTCTTGCTAATGATATTGGGCTTAGTCGCTCTCAATTATACCGTAAGTTTAAGGCTTCAACTGGTACAACTCCAAGCAATTTTGTGAAAGATATTCGAATGAAAGAAGCGGCACATCTGCTTGAAAATACTGATAAGGGAATATCTGAAATATGTTTTGCTGTTGGTTTTTCTGACGCAAAATATTTTAGCAAAGAATTTAATAAGAAATTTGGAATGAATCCATCGAAATATGCAGAAACTTTCAGAGTCGGTATTGAATAGTTTTTATCCTAATTATTTTTTTGAGCTTACATATTCATGCTCAGAATATTTTTATAATGTTGCTGATTCATGATTTTATCAATTTATCGAAGATTTTCTTGACGAAGTGCTCAGTCTGGTTCAAATATCCATCATACAATTCTTTTGTTTTAACCTCATTTTATTTACGAAGTCTTCAGTATGGTTCCCTGGGGAGTGGTTCCTAGTAGGAGGCGATGAGCTGAATTTTTTCCCTTTGAAAAATTCAGCAATGAGGTATATTAACTTGAGAATGCTACATTTTTATCCTTTATATGCGACTTTTATAGTACTATGCTACATTTTCACAACCTAATAGATACAAAATTATTACCTTTTTGATCTTATTATCAGCTAATATTGTTTCGTTAAAAATTTATAAATAACCTAAATATAAATGCAATTAAAAATGTAAATGCAATTATGTTGAAGTAGATAAATTATTATTTATTGAAGAAGTAAAAATGGAAGTACCATCCTCGGTTTTTAAAATTGATTTCAATATTTATACTGCGGATTCACGAACTGGTGTTGCAACAAACACCGTTTTAGTTTCAAAAGATTATACTGAAGCTGAAAATATAATATTCTTTCATTCTACTTTCGGATATGAGACGCTGGGGGGAGGTTCTAGGTTACTGAAGATGATCTCACATAATTGAGAATTCAACGGCGACATAGCCTGCGTAAAGGGAACAAGAATCGATAACTTCCTATTCCCTTATTTTAAGTTTTCTTTATTTTAAGTTTAAAAAAAATATTGCATAGTTCTATTTATGCGCAAATCATAAAAAAAATTATTAATACTATTTTTACATGAGAAAGAGAAGCACATTGATAATCGTTTTTAGTATCCTTTTTTCCATACTAAGCTATGGTAACAAAATTGAAAAGGGATCAAATTATGAATCAAAAAAACATGTTGTAAATATGGAAGAACTAAAACAAGTACTGTCAGAACTGACAACCGCCTACCAAACGTTAAGGCCAAAGGTTATTCAACCAGCCGAAGGTTATCTTAAATATCCCTATCTGATTCCGGCAGGTTTTTATAAGCAAATGTGGGATTGGGATGGTTTTTTTATGGGAAATCATTTTGTTAGCCAGAATCAACCTGAATATCTTATGTATTGGGCTTTGAATCTGATAGAGGGAATTGATAATGAGGGTTATGTCTCTGGTTGTGCTACTACAAAAGGATCAAGACCTATATTTGGTAAATTTTCAATGAAACCTTTTCTCTCTCAGGGTATCTATTTTGCCGCAATGAAAATGAACGATTTTTCATGGGTCGAAAAATATTATAATGACTTGATGAAGGTGCTTGAATATAGAGATAAGACACAGCTAGATACTGATTATGGACTTTATTTTTGGGATAATGCCATGCAGAGTGGAGCCGATAATAACCCGGCATTAAACTATTTCTGGCAGGAAGATCACCGGTCATTTTTAGCCTGTGATGCCAGTACTCTGCAGCTGCGCGAGATTCTGGCTCAGGCTCAAATTGCTAAAAAACTTGGGAGAACAGAAGATGCAAAGATGTTGAACAATAAGGCTGAAAAATTGAAAATTGCTATTAATAAATATCTTTGGTGCGATGAGGATAAAATGTATTACAATATCGATCGGGAAACCGGCACTTTCTATAAAAGGATAAGTTATTCATGTTTTGTCCCTCTGATGCAGGGGCTGGCAACGATGGAAAATGGCAAAGCGATGATTGAAAAATATCTGATTAATCCTGATCATATGAAAGCGCAATTCGGATTCCGTTCTCTTTCGAAACAAGATCCTGATTATAATAATAAAAATATAATTGTCCCTTTCTCTAATTGGCAAGGACCGGTTTGGCCAATTGCAAATTATATATATTCTATTGGTTTAAAACATTATGGATTTGAGGAGGAATTGAAGTGGCAGTCGTTTACTTTAGGAAAATTGTTGGTCAATGATATTCGTAATTGTGGTAGTATGCATGAAAATTATAATGCAGATTCCGGTACACCACTAGCTCCATCAGCCGATCACGTTGATAAAGATGGTAAATTTGTGGGATTTATAAGCTGGAATCTTTGCGTGCAGAATATGCTCGAAGGAGTTGTTAATAACAATTGGATGTTATTGGAAATTAAAAGTAAATAATTAAACTAATGAAAAATAAAGTAAGAATACTGTTATTAGTCATTTGTGTCTTGGCTTTATATACCTTTCCATCATATGGAAAGGAGAAATACAATGCTGTTGCAAACGATAGTTCCATTGTGTTGATCGAAAATTGTAGATTTACCATATTGACGCCGCGAATGATTCGGATGGAGTGGACTGAAGATGGAATTTTTGAGGATCACGCTTCACTGGTTTTTGTAAATCGCGGTACACCTCATATTCCATTTAACGTAACAGACAATAACGGCTGGTTGACGATAAAAACCGATGATTTGACTTTGGAATACAGAAAGGGTACAGGATCTTTCAAATCAACCAATTTGAAGATACATGCCAATGTTGGTTTAAAATCTATTGATTGGCATCCGGGACAGAAAAATAATGGCAATTTGAAAGGAACTGTCCGTACTCTTGATCAGGTTGATGGTGCGACTCCCTTAGAGGATGGAATTCTCTCGCGGGAAGGTTGGTCCGTGATTGATGATACTGGCAAGCCTGTTTTTGATAATTCAGAATGGCCCTGGGTTATGCCTCGCGACGAAAAAATGGAGCAAGACTGGTATTTTATGGCTTATGGTTCCAATTATAAACAGGCTTTATCTGATTATACCCTTGTTGCCGGGAAAATTGCATTTCCTCCTAAATATGCCTTTGGAGCCTGGCAATCACGTTGGTGGAAATATACTGACGAGGAGCTGAAAGAATTAGTCGAAGAATACCGAAAGAATGATTTCCCGCTTGATGTATTGGTGATTGATATGGACTGGCACATTGTTAATTTGCCGGAGATGTTTAAGGATAAAAAGAAGATAAAAGATCAGGCTGGCGAAGGTTATGGCTGGACCGGTTTTTCATGGAATAAAAACTATTTCCCTAATCCAAAGAATTTTTTTGATTGGACGGATAAACAGGGATTACATACCTGCATGAATTTACATCCAGCCTCCGGTGTGCAGCCTCACGAAGATCAATATAATGCCTTCGCTAAAGCAATGAATATCGATCCTAAGACTAAAAAATATATTCCATTTAATATTACGGATAAAAAATTTGTAAAAAATTATTTCGATCTTCTATTACACCCGTTGGAAGACGAGGGGGTTGATTTTTGGTGGCTCGACTGGCAGCAATGGGACAATACCGATATCCCAGGGGTAACCCCCACTTTTTATCTCAATTATCTTCATTATACGGATATGGAGCGACGCGATAAAAATCGGCCATTAATTTATCATCGTTGGGGGGGATTGGGAAATCACCGCTATCAGATTGGGTTTTCAGGTGACACCTATAATACCTGGAAAACGTTGCAATTTCAACCCTATTTTACTGCTACATCGTCAAATGTGGGCTGGGGCTATTGGGGGCATGATTTAGGTGGTTTTTTTATGGGGAAGGAAGAGCCTGAGCTTTTTACACGATGGATAGAATTTGGAGCTTTTTCTCCAATTATGAAGATTCACTACTGGGCACATCCTGCGATGGATCGTCGCCCATGGGCTTATCCTCCTAAGTATACCAATGCGATGCGTGAGACATATAAACTACGCTATTCTCTTATTCCATATATCTACACCATGGCACGCAAAGCCTATGACACTGGGGTGTGCATTTGTCGTCCAATGTATTACGAGTCGAATGATGATTTGGCTTATAAATATAAGAATCAGTATTATTTTGGTGATGATCTAATTATTGCTCCGGTTATTGATAGTATGGGTGTTGAACTTGCTTCAACCAAAAAAATATGGTTGCCTAAGGGGAAATGGATTGATCTCTCAAAAGGTGCTTTGCTGGAAGGTGACAGGGAGTTTGAATCGAAATATACTATTGATGAAATTCCTGTGTTTGCAAAGGCTGGTGCAATTATTCCAATGATGCCAGAGATGAACAGTACTAATGCCAAGCCGGTAGATCCCTTAATTTTAAATGTCTATCCGGGAGCAAATGGTTCTGCCGAAATATATGATGATGGTGGAAATTCACAATCTTATCAAAAAGGCGAATACACTTTTACCAAGGTAAAGTCCACTTATAAGGAATTATATAGATCTGTTCAAATTGAAGGTGTTAAGGGTTCCTACAAAGGAATGCTAGAAAAACGTGCTTATGAATTGCGATTCCCAATCACTCTTCCACCTGTTAGTGTACTTGTTAATGGGAATAAAATAGAATATTCGAAAGAGAAGAATGCAAATAGTTGGACTTACGATGGAACTGAAACTGAAATTATTGTTACAACAAACCGGTTTGATGTTCATGCGAATGTTGTTGTCGAGTTGAAATACAATAGTAATGATATGGAAATAGTGAATGGAATAAAAGGTATGATTCACACTTCGAAGGAAGTATTTCACTTTGTCCGTATTAATGCCTGGCCCGAATGGAAATATCCGATTAATAATTTTGTGAATGCATCACAAACAGGACATCGGGTTACAATGGATCCTTCGGAAGCTCAAAAGGAGTATCAGATATTGAGACAGAAATATTCTGATAATAAATTTCAGATTAATGATTGGGTTTCTAAAAGTGCCAGGTATGATAAACTTAAAAATCTATTGGACTAAATATTATTTGAATAAAAATTTACAATAATCTTAACAACTTGGGTTTATTGTTTTGGTTTTAGCAACTTTTTAACTTAACAATTATATAATGAATAAATTATTTGTAATACTACTGATTGGAATGTATACCGGCCTAATAAGTCAGACGGTGCAGGCACAAAACAGTATGAAAAGATCTTGGGTCATCTCTGGAAAAAATGAGATTCGACTTGATATGGCAAAGGAAGGAGTTCTTCCCTATTCAGACAATATCGAGATGTCGGGTAGACGTGTAGCAGGGATTGTTGCGTATGCAATTGATAAAAAAGGCAAATTGACTTTGTCCCGTGAAATCTTTTTCCCGCAATTGCATGAATATAAAAAATCGGAGGATTCATGGTATCATGACTATCGTGCTTATTTGCAGGATACATATACTGATGATTTATTGCCAAAACTATACATTCACAACGAGCAATTTGTTCCTGGAGCCGTTAAAGCGGTAACAATCAATGGAATGTTGAATTTTGTACATCAACCTTCTAAAAACGGATTGCAACTTAGTCGTTCTTTATTCCCTTCGATGGATGAAAGACTTTTTGTGGAAAGGTGGACCATTCGAAATACGACTAATTCAGAAATGAAAATTGTGTCAGGGAATACTTCGCTTCAGTTTGAGAACTATGGTGCAAAAGGGAAATATACCAGACGAGTAACCTCAGATGTTCCGAAAGAATTGGTTTTGAATCCCGGAGAAGAATCTTCTTTTTCTGTAAGAATGGAAGCAATGATTCAGGGGGAAGAATTTCCATCAGACAATGGTAAAGTAACCCTTTCGAAAAGAGAAACATTTCTTGGGCAAATGGCTGGTTCGCTGCAATTGGAGACTCCGGATTCTGTTTTAAATACACTTTTTGAGTTTTCAAAAATCAGAGCTTCTGAAAGTATCTTTGATTCTAAACTTGGACTTATTCACTCTCCGGGAGGCGGACGTTATTACGTTGGTATCTGGGCAAATGATCAGGCGGAATATGTGAGTCCTTTTTTCCCTTATGAGGGTTATAAAATTGGGAACGAATCGGCTTTAAATTGTTATCGGGCATTTGCCAGGGAGATGAATCCGGAATATCGTCCAATACGTTATTCATTTGAAGTTGAAGGGTTGGTAAAACCTTTTGTGAAAGATCGGGGAGATGCGGCTATGCTGGCTTATGGGGCAACTCATTTTGCATTGGTTAATGGCGATAAGAAGGTTGCCACAGAATTATGGCCTTTTATCTCATGGTGTCTTGAATATTGTAACAAAAAGCTCAATAAGGATGGGGTTGTGATGTCTGAATCTGATGAGATGGAGGGTCGAATCGAAACGGGGAATGCCAATTTATCTACATCCTCACTCTACTATGGTGCACTGAATCTGGCATGTGATCTGGGAAAATCATTAGATATCAAAACTTCGTTATTAAAACAGTATAAAATTCAGGCGGTTCATCTTCATAATTCAATCGAACACTATTTTGGTGCAACGGTTGAGGGCCTTGCAACATATAAATATTATAAAGATCATAAGCACCTGAGACACTGGATATGTTTGCCACTTGTAGTTGGGATAAATGACAGAAAAGAAGCGACTGTAGATGCGCTGTTAGATCGATTATGGACCGATAATGGAATTCACGTAGAAAAAAATAGTGAAAATAAAGAGATTTCGGAAGTTTTTTGGGATCGTGGAACTTTGTATGCTTTGCGCGGAACTTTAATTGCTGGTGAAACCGAAAGATCAATCGATAAATTAAGTCGGTTCTCAGAGAAGCGGTTATTGGGTGAACGCGTTCCATATGTTGTTGAGGCGTATCCTGAAGGGAAAATGGCACAGCTCTCAGCGGAGAGTGGATTGTATTGTCGTATTTTTACTGAGGGATTATTCGGAATAAAACCAACAGGATTAAAAAGTTTTACTTTAACACCCCGAATGCCTGAGGGTTGGAATCAAATGTCGCTGAAAAAAATCAAAGCATTTGGTGAGAATTTTGATATCTGTGTATCCAGAGAAAAGCGTAAACTTGAAGTTACAATCTCTAACGCTCAAAAGATATTGCTAAAAAAACTTATTAAGCCTGACGATACATTAGTTTATTCATTCAAGTAGTGAATAAAATTGTAGGTTAATTAAACATAAAAATACCAGTTATTTAAACAACATCCTCTTATTATTTACTGACATATGAAAAGGTGCCTCTTCTATACGTTAAAGCTATATTGTTAATTATAAATATTTTATAAAGATAAATTATGTATAAATATTTTGATAGTATATTTTTAATTTCTGTGCAAAAGATGGAATAGTAAAAATGAGGGATATTGTTAATAACGCTGAAAATTCAAAAAAAAATGGATCCTTTCCTCAGAGTAAACTTAAAAATCACTAATTTTTTAAATAACTTTTTTACTGTTGAAGTAAAGGAATATTGTTAAATTTGTTAATACATTAAAAAATACATACACAGATGAAACTAAATAATTTTATTTTAGTAATAAGTATCGCAATTGTCTCAATGACAACATTTTCAGGATGCTCAAGCACTCAGAAAAAAGTATCAGAAAATACTAAACCAATGAACGTAATCTACATTCTTGCAGATGATCTGGGTTATGGTGATGTAGGTTATAATGGTCAAAAAATCATCAAAACGCCAAATATTGATGAAATGGCAAAAGAAGGTATGATTTTCACTCAGCATTATGCCGGATGTACTGTATGTGCACCATCACGTTGTTCTTTACTAACAGGTCTAACCACAGGACATGCTCAGATTCGCGGGAACAAAGAAGTTGAGCCTGAAGGTCAGGCACCAATGAAAGCTAATACTTTCACTCTGGCTGATATGTTTAAATCCAAAGGTTACACTACCGGAATCTTTGGCAAATGGGGACTTGGTTTACCTGGATCTGCTTCTACTCCAAATAAACTGGGCTTTGATGAATCTTTTGGATATAACTGTCAGCGTCAGGCTCATGATTACTATCCTGACCATTTATGGCACAACGGTCAAAGAGTTGAATTTCCCGAGAACAAGAATTATGGTCGTAAAACATATTCTCATGATCTAATTCATAAGCATGCACTTAAATTTATTAAAGACAACAAAGGTAAACCATTCTTTGCAATGCTAACTTATACATTACCTCATGCAGAAATAAATTTACCTCATGATTCTGTTTATGCTGAATATCAATCAATATTTAAAGAAAAAAGCACTAAAAGACAAAAGACTAAAAAATATTATTATTATCCTTCTGACCGTCCGCATACTTCATTTGCTTCAATGGTTTCACGTCTTGACAAAGGTGTAGGAGAAGTCCTGACAGAATTAAGAGAACTTGGTCTTGATAAAAACACATTGGTAATATTTACAAGTGATAACGGCCCTCACAATGAAGGTGGAGCTGATCCTGAATTTTTCAACAGTAATGCTCAGTACCGTGGAATTAAACGCGATTTATACGAAGGGGGCATTCGTGAACCTATGATAGCCTGGGCGCCTGATATGATCAAAGCCGGATCTACGACCAATCTACCAAGTGCTTTCTGGGATGTTATGCCAACATTGGGAGATTTAATAGGAGCCAGTTATCCTGAAACTACTGACGGTATTTCTTTTCTTCCAACATTGCAAAACTCTAATAAAAATGAAGGAGATCCCGATTTTAAAGTTCAAAAAATGCATGATTATTTATATTGGGAATTCCATAGCGATATAAATAAACAGGCAATTCGTAAAGGAGATTGGAAACTAATCAAACTTGGCATTAACTCTAAGAAAGGATCTTGGGAGGAACTTTATAACATAAAAGAGGATGAAAGTGAAACAAATGATTTGTTTAAATCTAATCCTGAAAAAGTAAAAGAGCTGGAAGAATTGATGAAGAGTGCTCGTACTGAATCTTCAGTTTTTCCATTAAATAAATAGAGACTTAAACGGAATACAAAAAATAAACCCCATACTTTTAATTAAGATGGGATTTATTTATACTCAACTTCGATTTAGAATTTTCTTTATTTCAACTTTATCTATTTTTTCTTTCCTGGTGCAGGGTATTTCTTGCTTGCGTCATCAAGAACCAAAATCCAGTCGAGTGCTTCTCCATGTGTTGGTGGAATAAAAGCCTGCTGACCTGCATTTGAAAACTTTCCAATTTTTGTTGCTTTACCGTTTCGTGGATTGTACCACCATGCGGTCACTATTTTCCCTTTGATCACATCCATTTTAACCGAGAACTTACGACCAACTGGAACGTAAATCATTGCATAAGTACCTTCTTCATCGCGTGTTGCTACATATTTGTAGGAACCAGCTCCTGGAACTGAAGTTGGAATATTATTGGCAACGATAATCGAATTATCGGGAATACGGGAAAAGAATGGGCGCGATTCAATCAACAACTTCCCATACTGCATTTGACCAGCTCCGGGTTGATTAATTGCTTCGTTCCAAGGCATTAAGGGACTGTTGATGGGTTCGCGATCGGTTGAATACATTTGCCATACTGAATGGTGTCCGTATGTATGTCCGCAAGCACCGTTAAAGAGATCCCAATAAAGCGGACGCCGAACATCGGCAGCAATCGAATAGCCATTTTTATCGGGATCAAAATTAATAGGGTGATCCTCATAAACAGGCTCAGCGTCAATAACTGGCTTATATGGTTGCAACTGATAATCTTCCAGCGTTTTATAATAACGTTCAGTGTGACTTATGCTATGCCCGTTCTGACGCATATTAATATCAAGCCATTCTGCTTTTGGGAAATATTCTGAAGAGCCACTTCCGCCGGATGGATGGAAGGAAATGAGATGTATGCCACCGTCGCCTTTTTTTAATCCTTTAGCCATTTGCTCAATAATTTGCCTTTGTAAATCAGTTTCAACCGGACGATCTCCACCCAATATCCAAATAATATTGGGTTGATTTTTATATCTGTAGCCTAAATATTTTCCATAAGTAAAGGCATTTTCAGGCGTAAAAATTTCAGGGCCAACTCCCCATTTTTTATTCCATTTGTCGCCCCAAGTTGGCAGGACACCAATAAAAAGTCCCTTCTCTTCAGCTTTTTTAAGTACCCAGTCAATATGTTGAAAATAAGCCTCGTTTGGCTTTTTTGGATCATTGTCAATGAGTGGCTTATTACCTTCTCTGTTGGGAACATTCAAACCATTCAACTCGGCCAAAACAACAGCCTGAATAACATTGAACCCTTTGCGTTTTCGATTTTCAAGGTACTTTTCAGTATCTTCTTTGCTTAATCGATGAAATAATTCCCAACCGGTATCACCTAAGTAAAAAAAGGGAGTTCCATCTTCAAACATCAAAAAATGATGATTTTCAGAAACTTTAAGTTTGCCGTGATTAAAAATACTTGGAGGGTTAGAGGCCTTTAGAACAAAAGGAACCAGCACAATTAACAGTAAAAAAATAATTCTTTTCATTGGTATTAAATATTAAGCATTTCGGGCATATAATATAATAAATAAATCATATGGAAATATATCTTTTCGATAAAATATTTTGGAAGTGAGTTTACGAAAGAGTGTAAATACATATTTTACCCTAGTAAGGCATGTGAGGCCTATATCGATAATGTTATTCCTTGCCTGGCCTTTGGATTGGAATGTCGATTTTAAACTCCACGCTCCACAAAATACTATTGTTTAAGGGAAACTTATAAATTTGATAAATTATAGAATCCTTGAAAAGATATAGTATGGAACCTTTGTAAAAATTAAATAAATGAAAAGAGCATTATTATTTTTAGGAACAATATTCTTTATCGCGAATATTTTTGCACAAAATCCAATAGTACCTGAGGGGGTATATATTGCCGATTCGCAATTCCCTTAAATACGTGGCGTCTAAGGATCAGAAAGTTTTTATGAAAGATTTAAATAAGGTATATCAGGCACCTAATAAAAGTCAGGCAGAAATGGAATTGGTTAATTTAGAAGAAATATGCATTAAAAAGTTTTTAAGAATTGGATATGAGTAAAAAAACAAGTTATTTTAAAAAGTAAAAATTAAGCAGACAGAGTTGAGCTGACATTCCCTGTAAATTTCTAATAATGCAACATATTTACCATTGATATGCGACATTTATGTATCCTATTTAAGATAAATTCATTACTCTTCAGGTCTGAATATTAACTAATATTGTATTGTATCTGTAACTGATAAAAAAAGTTATGGAGATTAAATGATTTAATAAGTTTTAAAACGATTTTAAAAGTTAATTATTTATAAAAATATTCACATGAAAAACAGAATTAAATGTTTAAAACAATTAACATTATTGTTAATAATATTAATGTTATTACCCTTTATCTCGTATTCGCAGGTATGGAAAGACATGACTAAGCCGTTAGATATAAGAGTCAATGATTTGATATCGTTAATGAATGTTACGGAAAAAGCTCAAATTCTTGACAATAATGCTCAAGGCATTTCTCGTCTGGGTATTAAGGAAGCTTTTTACTGGAATGAATGTTCGCATGGAGTTGAACATGTACCCTTGTCAACGGTTTTCCCACAGTCTATTGGACTTTCATGTACCTGGAACCGTGAATTAATAATGGAAATGACAACAGCAATTTCTGATGAAGCCAGGGCTTATGCAAATACAACGGGTAAGAATCTCACCTATTTTGCACCTATTATTAATATGGCAAGGGATCCAAGATGGGGGAGGGAAGAAGAAACCTATGGTGAAGATCCTTATCTTGTTGGGGAAATAGGTGTGGCATATATAAAAGGGTTACAGGGTGATGATCCGAAATACTTAAAAGCAGTTGCTACACCTAAGCATTTTGCGGCAAATAATGAAGAATCAAGACGTTTGTATGGTTCATCGATGGTTGATGAAAGAAGCTTACGAGAATATTATTTTCCAGCCTTTCGCAAAGCAATACAAGAAGGCGGAGCGTATTCGATTATGTCAGCGTATAATGGAGTAAACGGAATTCCTTCATCCTTAAACAGATATCTATTAACACATGTGTTGCGTGATGAATGGAATTTTGATGGTTTCGTTATTACAGACTGCGGTGCCATTAATTTTGCATATACCATGCATAAATATGTGCCGAGCGCTGTTTTGGCAGCAAGTCTTGGGGTGAAAGCCGGTACTGATGCAAATTGTGGCTATGGAACCTACGGTGATTATTTACCCATAGCCGTTAAAGAAGGATATATATTAGAAAGTGAGCTTGATACAGCTGTTAAAAGGGTTCTTAAATCAAGGTTTTTAGTGGGTGAATTTGACGATCCTTCAGTTGTACCATATACTTCAATTCCAGAATCAGTTATTGATTGTCAGGAACACAGGGATTTAAATTTACGGGTGGCAAAAGAATCTATAGTTCTTTTAAAGAATCAGAACAATATACTTCCTCTTGATAAAAATTCAATAAAATCAATTGCAGTAATTGGACCATTTGCGTCAATTTGCCAAACAGGAGGATATAGCGGAACTCCCAGTTATACCGTAAGTCCTTTACAGGGTATTGAAGCAAAAGTAAATAAAGGGACTGTGGTTTTGTATGAACAAGGTGCGACAATCTCTGGCAAGAATGATTTCATGTCTGTATCGAAAGATTTTTTAATTCCTGAGGATGATCCTTCGGGTCACGGGCTGAAAGGAGAATATTTTGATAATAGATATCTGAAAGGTATTCCGGTTGTGAAACGAGTTGATGAATTCATACAATTTGATTGGGGAACAGGATCACCGGCGTCAAGCATTCCTTTAGACAACTTTTCTGCTCGCTGGACAGGCAAACTGGTGCCCGATAAGACTGGAACCTATTCTCTTACTGTAAAAGCTGATGATGGAGTGCGTTTATATGTGAATGGGAAGATATGTATAGATTCCTGGGATTATAGTAAACCAGAAACAGATGCTTTTAAAATAAATATGAAAGCTGGAGAGCAGTATGATATAAAGATTGAATATTTTGAACAGGAAGGGGAATCTTCTGTGAAATTTCTATGGGCACCACCATCATATAACAAATTAGATGATGCAAAAAAAACAGCTGCCAACGCTGATGCTGCTGTATTATTTGTTGGTATTGATAAAACTGTAGCAACTGAAAATCAAGATAGGAATAATTTACGTCTTTCAGGTAAGCAGGAAGAACTTATCAAAGCTGTTTATTCGGTAAATCCCAATACAATAGTAGTATTGGTAACCAGTGGACCGCTGGCAATAAACTGGACACAGAAAAATATTCCCGGAATATTGTGTGCCTGGTTTGCAGGGCAAGAACAAGGTAATGCGATAGCAGATGTTCTATTTGGAGATTACAATCCAGGCGGAAAGCTTACCACTACATGGTATAAATCTGAAACTGATTTACCTTCAATGGAAGATTATAACATTAGAAATAATAGAACATATATGTACTTTAAAGGGGATCCATTAGTAAGCATTCGGTAAACCCCGTCTATTTTTATAATAAATCCTTGTTTAATTTTTATAGATCTCTAAAATGTTCAGAGAACTCTGAGAGACTTAAGAGACGGTGTTAAGTTTTGTTTGTTGT
>Ga0172378_10002448_pt1 | contig 17394 bp, 8 predicted proteins | sample GrowelOW332metaG_FD_119755 | JGI IMG/M metagenome (GOLD analysis project Ga0172378, IMG submission 119755) | Groundwater microbial communities from an aquifer near a municipal landfill in Southern Ontario, Canada - Pumphouse #3_1 metaG | ecosystem: Environmental > Aquatic > Deep subsurface >... | reverse complement strand
TTAGGATAACTCACAAATATAGTATCATGAACGGTTTTTTGCGTTATATCACCTATCATTTTAACCTTATCTCCTATTTTATAGACAATGGGGTTATCACATATTGTAGTTCTAATCTCTGGCTCTTTTGTGTCCATCATAATGGCTATCTTTGAAGAAACAGATCTAACATTATCTATTAATCTATCCATCCCCTCAAAAGTAACATGGGCAGTATTAATACGTACAACGTTCATACCTGAATCAAAGAGTTCTTGTATAAATTTTTTATCACATCTTTGGTCAGATACCGTTGCTACTATTTTTGTTCTTTTAATCATATTCTTATCTTTTTTGGAAAACACATTCTAGTAAAATCCTTACTTAATACAAATTTACGACTTTTTAATTGATATTATAGTATAAGATAAAGAAAAAAAGGATGTATGGAAATTAATCCATACATCCTCTATTTCAATCTGAATTAATAATGTTTATAATATTATTAACCAGGTTTAGTCTACTTAGGTAGATTAGCATTCCAACCCTCATTTTGTTCACATCCAAAACCTGCATTAATCTCATCACTTGGAATAGGGAATACAAATTTAGAAACGTCAAAATCAGTAAAATTACCATCATAAACATCTATCAATTCACCAGTTCTTCTAGCATCATTAAATCTAAAACCTTCACCACATAATTCTCTTTTTCTTTCTTTAGAAATAAATGTAAGTAAACCATCAGAACTTGTAGGAAGATCTGCAACACTAGTAATAGCTGGATTTCTCTTAGCTACAAACAATAAAGCCTCTCTAGCAGCATCTAAATCAGGAGTAGTTGATCTAACATTAGCTTCAGCTAATATAAGATACATTTCAGAAACTCTAAATTGTGGAATATTACTTACAGCTTTAGCACTTCCTATACCATTATATTTCCATAAATCATTAGCTCCATCATTACCTAACATGGTTCCTATCATAGCTTTTCTAATATCTCCATCGGCATATTCAGCAACCATAGTAGTTGTTAAAGTTGCTCCATAAGATCCATAAAGAGTATTTAAAGAGTTTGCAGATAAATTATCATCACTACTCTTAACTATAGTGAAAATATCTTCATCATTAATTGCAACACTACTCCACATTGCTTCGTAATCTTCATTACTGACTGCTGCTCCACCTTTTAAATCTATAGCTTCTTGAGCATACATTTTAGCATCTTCCCATTTTTCTTCAAATAAAGAAACTCTAGCCTTCAAAGCATTTACAGCTGCTTTATTAAAATAGTAAGCATCGGGATTAGAAGTTGTATTTTCATATGCTGAAAGTGCTGATGTTATATCTTTATCTATTAAAGCATAAGTAGCAGTAAGCGAAGAACGACTTACATTTTCTTCTGCTTCAATTGGAGTTTCGTCCATCAAGACAAGTCCTCCATGCTCATTAGTATCTCCACTATTGTATGGGAGACAAAATATATTTGCTAATTTAAAATACGCATAAGCTCTTAATGCATAAGCTTGAGCTTTGGTATTATATAAAGAATTAGTATCTGTACCTTCTGTAGCTAATAATAAATCAACTCCATTAATAATTTTAGTGGCACCGTTTATAATTTTATATCCTCTACTCCATATATAAGATAAATCACCTGAATTTTCATCAAATATATAACTATTTTCTGCAACAAAATGCCCACTACTAGGATCAGCTACTGCTATATCTGAACAAAAGTCACCTAAAGCTATTACATAATCACCGCAGAAATAATATGAACCCAATTGGTAATATAAACCATTTAATGCATAAGCACATTTTGCTTCCGTATTAAATATTGTAGAAGACTCTGCCTGCATTTTAGGCGTCGTTCCTTCAAGGTAGGAGTCACAACTAATTAGAAATGCCCCCTGCAATATAAATAATATTGTAAATAATATATTTTTTTTCATCTTAATCAATTTTAAAAGTTAACGTCTAAACCAAACATAAATTTTCTTGATGATGGGAAATTCCACCATTGAACACCATCTGCTGAAATACCAGATGGATCAAAACCTCTATAATTAGAGGCTGCAAATGTATATAAATTCATACCACTTACATAGATTCTAACTTTAGATAAATGTAATTTACTTGTCCAATCTGTAGGTAAGGTATATCCCAAAGTTATATTTTGAATCTTAAAATAATCACCATCCATTAAATAACGAGAAGAATGTGAATTTGCAGTATTACTACCATATACAAATTTAGGAACATCTGTTACATCACCTACTTCTTGCCATCTGTTTTTATAAACATATTTAGTTGTTGAACCATCCCAAGCACTACCTGTTTGTTCATCATATCTAAGGTTACTACCATAGATTTTACCACCTACCGAATAGTTACATTGGAAAGAGAAATCAAAACCTTTATACAGTAAACTAGAACTAACACTTCCTTGCATATCTGGTGTAGCGTGTCCCAAATATCTCTTAGCTGCATCTGAATAAACTTCAGTAGTTTCATCTCCAGTTTCATTTAAATACCATTGAGCCTTACCTGTTTCAGAATTAACACCAGCATACTCTTTCATATAAAAAGTATAATAATCTTTACCAGGAGTAACTATAGTATAAGTTCCTTCAATGGGGAATTCTGTACTAAGTTTCTTTACTGTATTTTTATTATGAGAAACAACAGCAGACAACTTCCAAGACATATTCTCATTTCTTATGACATCAGCACTAACAGAAAGTTCTATACCTTTATTTTCCATTTCTCCAATATTTTTGGAGATAGTACTCATACCAGTGGTCATAGACAAAGGCATAGAGAATACCATATCTGTTGTTTTATGATTATAGTAATCGAAACCTATGTTAACTCTATTTACTAGACCTAAATCAAAACCTATATTAAATTTTGCTACTTGTTCCCATTTTAAGTCAGGATTAGCAATTTGCTCTTGTGAAGAACCTCCATCTGAATTATAATTATAACCATAACCGTAAAGCCCTCTAGAAGCATAGTATCCATCACCTACATTCTGGTTACCAGAAGTACCATAACTTGAACGTACTGTTAAATTAGTAATAAAATCTCTCATAGGTTCCATAAAATCTTCAGAACTTATTGCATATTTTGCTCCAACAGACCAAAATGAAGCCCATTTATTATTTTCACCAAATCTAGATGAACCATCTTCTCTAAAACTTCCAGACAAGAAATATTTATTATCGTAATCGTATTGTATATTAGTAAAGAAGGATGATAATCTTAAATCATATTGATAAGTTGCTGCAGAACCAACTGTTGCAGCAAGAGAAACTTCATTTAAATAATCTACTGGATAATTTGAACTTGACAAATACTCTTGACGTTCATTTGTTCTTGAAATTTCTTGACCTATCATAACATTTAAGTGATGATAATCATTAAAAGTATGAATATAATTAGCAGTATTAGTCCATGTAAAGATAGTTTGTCTACTAACATTATTTTCACCCATACCCTTCATATCCTTACCTTGAGGTTGTAAAAATGACCAATATCCAAATTCATCCAAATACATAAAATCAATACCTAATTTAGATGTAATAGACAAACCTTCTATAGGTTTTAAAGTAATATAAGGACTCAAAATTGCTCTATAAGTTTTAGCTAAACTCTTATCTCCTAATTCACTTCTTTGAGCTACGGGATTATAACCATTATAGGTAGTAAAATTAAAACTACCATCTTCATTATAAACGGGAGATAAAGGACTTTGCATATAAGCTTGAGTAATAGGATCTGAAAAATATCCACCACTGGCTCCCATATTAGTCTTTGTATAAGATAAGGAAGAGTTAACTCCATAGGTAAAGTAGTTATTAACATCTTGAACAACATTTGTTCTCATACCCATCTTTTTAAAATCCTTACCTATAACTATGGCTTCTTCTTTACCATAATTAAAAGAGACAAATACTCTTGCTGATTGAGGAGTAGCTCCTGCTGATGAAATACTAACATTATAATCTGATACATTACCATTTCTAGTTACTTCATCAAACCAATTAGTATAAATATTATCATCTTCTGTATAACCATAAGAAGATCCAAAACTAGGATCCCAGAAACCCTCTTTTGCAGCATCTAAATCAACGCCATAAGCATTAGCATATCCTTCATAATTAAGTTCTAGAAATTCATCTCTATTTACTGTTTTGTAGTCGCTTGTAAAGGATGGAACATCTGATATTCCCCACTTAGCATTAAATGCTATCTTAACTTTTTCACCTCTTCTTGCTGTTTTAGTTGTAATAACAATTACACCATTGGCAGCACGAGAACCATAAATTGAGGTTGCAGTTGCATCTTTTAAAACTGTAATAGATTGAATATCATTAGGATTCAATGCTGATAAAGGAGTCTGACTAGAACCTTCATCACTTCTCATACCCCAAGTACCTGATTCCATAGGAACTCCATCAATTACATAAAGAGGTTGAGTTCCTGAATTTATTGAAGAACGTCCTCTAATATAAATAGTAGAAGGAGCACCTGGTTGACCTGAAGATGTAGACATCTGAAGTCCTGGTACCGTAGCTTCCAATGCCTTTATTGGATTAGCATCTGTTTGTTTTTCAATTGTTTTTAATCCAATTGAAGAAGCAGATCCAGTAAATGCTTTTTTTGTTACTGTTTGATAACCGACAACTATAGTCTCATCAAGCATTTTCTCACTTTCAACCATTGTTACATTGATAACCTTTCTAGAGTTTACAAGTATTTCTTGAGTTTCATAACCGATGAAACGAAATACTAAGGTTCCATTACTAGGTACACTTATGGAATACTTACCATCCAAATCAGAAACAACACCTTGAGTTGTTCCTTTAATCATAATAGTTGCTGACGGAATTGGAGTTTTCGTCTGGGCATCAATAATGACACCTTTTACATTAATGTTCTGTGCAAACACTAAATTTACACTAAAAAGAAACATCAAAATAAAAAATAATTTTTCTTTTCTCATTGTTTTTTGTATTAGGTTATTAATCTATTTTATAGAAACATAAGTTACATATTTTTATAAACACATAACATTCAAATAATAATTGTTATTTTTCTATAAAAATAGTTTACTAACACAAATATATAACTTTTTTTGCATATAATAAATTATTTTCACATTTATCTTGATTATTTCTTAATTTTAAACATCTTTACTTACTTTTATCTTAAATTATAACAGATAAACTGCAATAAATTAACATTAAAAGGCACTGCCAAAAACACTCTACAGTGTTTTATTAACATTTTATTAACTATTTGTTAATCGTATGTTAATTATTTAGATTATAATATATTCATTAAATATTTTATATCATCATTTCATTTTTCATCAAATTTTAAATAAAAATGAATACCTTCGTATGTTTTAAAAGATCATAATATTCTATTGAATATATCTCAAGAGTTTATTATTAATAAATTATATACTATGAACAATATTTTTAAAGGTTACTTTTTAGGAGCTCTTGCTGCTGCATGTTATGGTTTGATTCCTTTGTTTGCAGTAAACTTATATAATGATGGTTTCAATGTTGATTCTGTACTATTTTACAGATTCTTTATATCAATCTTATTCTTAGGAATGTATTTGGCACTAAAAAAAGAGAGTTTGCTTTTAAAAAAGAAAGAGATACTACCAGTTTGTTTTATGGGATTATTATTTGCAATTTCTTCCTTTTCATTATTCATGAGTTATAATTACTTAAATATAGGGATAGCATCAACCCTCTTATTTGTATATCCTATAATGGTTGCATTGATTAATTTTATATTCTTTAGTGAAAAACTATCATTTTTCACCATAATTTCTATTCTTTTGGCTGTATTGGGAATATTTTTATTGTCTAGAACTAATGATGGAAGTATAATAAGCTTATGTGGTATCACATTTGTTATAATATCTGCTTTTAGTTATTCCATATATATGATAGCTATTAATAAATCCGGCATATCTAAACTCAGTCCTTCTAAACTAACATACTACGTTCTAATATTTGCCTTAATTTTTATATCATTGAAACTATTAAGAGAGAATAGTTTAATTATACCCAAGAGTATAAATAATTATGAAAACATTTTGGGTTTAGCTGTATTCCCTACAGTGATATCATTTATTACACTTTCTATGGCTATAAGGTTAATAGGATCAACTTACACAGCAATTTTAGGTGCATTAGAACCCCTAACTGGAGTTATGGTGGGTATAATAGCATTTAACGAAGTTGTTACATATCGTATATTAATAGGAATTATTCTAATTCTAGCTGCAGTTACTATAATAATCTTTGATAAGAAATTGATGTCCATAATAGAAAGAAAGTTTTTTAATAGAATTCATAAACATTATTAAACAATAAAATGACAATAAAAATATCCTGCCTCAATAGACAGGATATTTATATAATAGTAACTATTTCTTTAATATAGTAATTCTAGTTTTTGAGTAATACTATTTCTCTTTTTTGTAGAATTTATGAGGTTGTATCATATTCTCTGGTTTAAGCAACTCATCTAATTCTTTTTTAGTTAGTAAGTTCTCTTCAAGGACTAATTCATAGACACTACGATTTTCTTTAAGAGCACGTTTAGCTATTCTAGACGAATTTTTATATCCTAATGTAGGATTTAATGCAGTAACAATACCAATGCTATTCATAATCATGTCTTTCATATGATCAGCATTAACTGTAATACCATCAACACAAAGAGTTCTTAATCTTTCTAATCCGTGCATCATCATCTTTATAGAACTAAAGATAGAATGAACAAGAACTGGTTCCATTACATTTAATTGTAGTTGTCCAGCTTCAGCTGCAAAAGTTACAGTTAGATCATTTCCAATAATTCTAAAACAAATTTGATTTACAACTTCTGGAATAACAGGATTTACTTTACCAGGCATAATAGAAGATCCAGGTTGCATTGGAGGTAAATTAAGTTCGTTTAAGCCACAACGAGGTCCACTTGATAGTAAACGAAGATCATTACAAATTTTAGATAATTTAACAGCTAATCTCTTAATAGCTGAAGAATAAATAACTGAAGATCCAGCATCTGGAGTAGCTTCTATTAAATTTCCTGCTAATACAAATTCTTCACCACTTATTACTCTAAGAGCTCTTATACATTTATCCGAGTAACCTGGTTCTGAATTAATTCCAGTTCCAATAGCAGTAGCACCCATATTTACCTCAAGAAATAATTTTGACATCTGATTTAAACGATCAATTTCTTCCTCAAGAGTTGCAGCAAATGCTTCAAATTCCTGCCCAACTGTCATAGGTACAGCATCTTGCAATTGAGTTCTACCCATTTTCAATACATCTTTAAATTCCACTCCTTTAGCTCTAAAAGAAGCTACAGACTTACGTAACTCAGCAACTAAATCTTTATTCATACGAATAAATGCTAATTTAAAGGCAGTAGGATAAGCATCATTAGTTGATTGAGAAAGATTTACGTGATCATTAGGATGACAAAATTCATATTCACCCTTTTTATGACCCAAAATCTCTAAAGCACGATTAGCAACAACTTCATTAATATTCATATTTGTAGAAGTTCCAGCACCACCTTGAATTAAGTCAACAGGAAATTGATCTTGAAAATCTCCATCTATTATTTCTTCACATGCCTTTTGTATAGCTTTGCCTATATCTTCAGGAAGAATTGATAATTCCATATTTGCCTTAGCTGCTGCCCATTTAACCATTGCTAAAGCTGTAACATAGTGAGGATAATGACTAATAGTAATTTCACTAATATTAGCAAAATTCTCTATAGCTCTCAAAGTCTGTACGCCATAATAAGCCTCAGCAGGTACTTCTCTTTCCCCTAATAAATCATGTTCTATACGTGTTTTCATACATTTAAATTTTTTAGTTACAAATAAAATTTATGAAATTTATTGAAAGCGTTTGTAACCGCTGCGCTCTCTCAAAAATTTATCTTCAACATTTAACTTAAAACAAAAGAAATACACCACCCTTTCAGAATTAAACATCTGCAAAGGACAATGCCATCTTTGAGTCGCAAAGGTATAAATAATAATTATATTAAAACAAATAAAAGCATAAAAAAACGTTTGCATAAAAAAAAGAATAGTACAAATAATTATTCTAAAAATATAATTATTTGTACTATTATATCCAATAAATGAAAATTTACTTGAATTTTTAAGCAATATGAACTATTCTTTCTTAAGAAATAGCATTAGAAAAATTTCCATCATTTAAATCTTTTTTTAGCTCTGACTTAAGATTTTCATTTCCATCTATTTCTTCCTCAATATTATTATCACTTTCAAAATTATCTAAGTTAGAATCTAGTTTCTCACTTACAATAGTAGCCTCATATGGAAATATATCCATAATTTGAGTATCTGAAAGAGAAACGACTTCACAAGGTATAACATAAGAAGCTAGACTTTTGTCTAAGTTCTCCAAAGCTCGATTTATGGAGCTAGCTGCTATCAAATAATAAATATTACTCTTCTTCTCCTTTCCCGAAACATCGTCTGCATCGATTAAAGCAACTTTGGCTTTATACCATCTGTCATCATTTTCATCATTTGAAGTAACTATTTCTGAAATGTTAGATTTTTTTAAACTTGCAATTATATAACTTCCTGGAATTATCTCCTGCATTTCTGTCATTATTCTACTTTCTGCCTCAGTATAAGAAATAGCATCTAGTAAATAAGATTCATTTTTCTTATACTCCTTACCATCCTCACCTAATTTTACGTATTTAATTTTAGCTTCAAACCAAATAGCTTCCATAATATTCTATTTTTAAGATAAACCATTAATATTTCCAAAACCTCTATTAGGCATGGGGGAGATATCCTGATCTCCTAAATTAATTTTACCATTGATCTGTTCATATTTCTGAATATTGTCTTGCAATGCAAGTAATAATCTTTTAGCATGCTCTGGTACCATAATAACTCTATTCATAACTCTAGCTTTTGGCATATTAGGCATAACTCTTATAAAATCTAAGACAAATTCAGATGCAGAATGAGAAATAACTGCTAAATTTGAATACGTCCCTTCTGCAATTTCTGAAGACAACTCAATATCTAATTCATTATTTTTATTTTCCATTTTATTATTTTAATATGAGTCTAGACTCAAAATTATTATTCGTTTTATATGCTATATTTATATGAACAAAATATGTTTAAAAAAGGTGTCCGGTACTCCCGAACACCTTAATATATACTAATTTAATATAATTTACTTTTTGATAGCATCCATGTGTGCTTTATCTTCTTTAGAGTAAACTATTAAATCTCTGAATTCTCTCATACCTGTTCCAACTGGTATTAAGTGACCACAAATAACATTTTCTTTTAATCCTTCTAATGGATCAACCTTACCTCTAATCGCTGCTTCGTTAAGAACCTTAGTAGTTTCTTGGAACGATGCTGCAGACATAAAGCTGGATGTTTGTAGGGAAGCTCTAGTAATACCTTGAAGAATTTGAGAAGATGTAGCAGGTACAGCATCTCTAGCACTAACTGTCTTCATATCTCTTCTCTTTAATTGAGAGTTAATATCTCTCAATTGACGTGAAGTTAAAATTTGACCAGCTTTTACTTCATTAGAATCACCTACTTCTGTTACAACTTTCTTAGCAAATAAACTATCATTCTCTTCGCCAAACTCTAATTTATCAACTATTTGATTTTCTAGGAATTTACTATCACCTGAATCATTTATCAATACCTTGCGCATCATTTGATGTACAATAATCTCAAAATGTTTATCATTAATCTTAACACCCTGCATACGGTAAACATCCTGTACTTCGTTCACGATGTATTCTTGAACCTTTATAGGACCTTCAATATGTAGAATATCAGCAGGAGTAATAGCTCCATCTGAAAGTGGAGTACCAGCTCTTACATAATCATTTTCTTGAACTAATATCTGTTTAGATAAAGATACTAGATATTTCTTAACTTCGCCAGTCTTAGATGTAACTATAATTTCTCTATTACCACGCTTAATCTTTCCATAAGAAATTTCACCGTCAATTTCAGAAACTACAGCAGGATTAGATGGGTTACGAGCCTCAAATAACTCTGTTACTCTTGGCAGACCACCCGTGATATCACCAGCTTTACCAACTGCCCTTGGAATTTTTGCAATTGTAGTACCAGCTGTAATAGGATCTCCCTCTTTTACTACGATATGAGCTCCAACTGGTAGGTTATAACTTTTTATAACTTCTCCATCATTACCCAAAATAGTTAGAGCAGGAGCCTTAGTTTTATCTCTAAATTCAGAAATAACTTTCTCTGCAAATCCGGTTGCTTCGTCAGATTCTTCCTTATAGGTCTCACCTTCGATTAGATTCTCTGATCCAACACGTCCTGCAAATTCAGTAATAATGGAAGCATTAAATGGATCAAGTTCATAAAGAACATCTCCCTTTTTAACCTTTTGTCCATCTTTTACAAATACACGAGTACCATAAGGTATATTGTGATTTACAAGTACTATATCTGTTTTTTCATCTACAATCTTCAATTCTGTAAGACGACCTACAACTACATCACATTTTTCACCATTATCTTGAACATATTCTACAGAACGTAGTTCTTCAAACTTAATGTATCCATCGTATTTAGCCTTAAGTGAATTTTTACTAGAAATATTACCAGCAGTACCACCAACGTGGAATGTTCTCAATGTTAACTGAGTACCTGGCTCGCCAATTGATTGAGCAGCAATAGTACCAACAGCTTCACCTTTTTGAACTAGTACACCAGTTGCAAGATTACGACCATAGCATTTAGCACAAACACCATGTCTAGATTCACAAGTAAGTACTGAACGAACTTCAACTTTTTCAATTGGAGATTTATCTATAATTTCAGCTATATCTTCATTTATTTCCTCTCCAGATTTAATAATTAAATCTCCTGTGTTGGGATGATAAATATCATGTACAGAAACTCTACCTAAGATTCTTTCATATAAAGAAGCTACAATTTCTTCATCATTTTTGATTGCCGAAATTGTAATACCCCTCAATGTTCCACAATCTTCTTCTGTAATTGTAATATCATTGGCAACATCTACAAGTCTACGTGTTAGATATCCAGCATCAGCTGTCTTAAGCGCAGTATCGGCCAAACCTTTACGAGCACCGTGAGTAGAAATAAAGTACTCAAGTACAGAAAGACCTTCCTTAAAGTTTGCCAAAATAGGATTCTCAATAATTTGACCTCCTGTAGCACCTGATTTCTGAGGTTTTGCCATCAATCCACGCATACCACCTAACTGACGAATTTGTTCTCTAGAACCACGGGCTCCAGAATCAAGCATCATGTAGATAGAGTTAAATCCTTGATCATCGTTAGCAAGTTGCTTCATAAGAGTATTAGTCAAATCAGCATTTACGTGCGTCCAAATATCAATAATTTGATTATAACGCTCATTGTTTGTAATAACACCCATATTATAGTGAGCCATTACTTCTTCAACTTGATCATAACCTTCCTTAAGTAAAGTCTCCTTTTCCTTAGGGATGATAACGTCAGTCAAATTGAATGACAAACCACCCTCATAAGCCTTACGATAACCTAAATTCTTAATATTATCTAGGAAGTCAACAGTTACTTTAACACCACATCTACGGCAAATATCCCCAATTATATTACGAAGAGCTTTCTTTGTAATTAAAGTGTTAATATAAGGATAATTCTCTGGTGTAAATTCATTCATCACAACACGTCCAACTGTAGTTTTTATATTGCGAATTATATGAGTACCATCAGGTTCAACATCCTTAGTTTTTACAGTGATTTCAGCATGTATATCTACAGCTTTCTCATTAAGTGCTATAATAACCTCTTCTGGAGAATAAAAATGAATTCCTTCACCTTTAGCTCCTTTTCTAGATTTCGTTATATAATACAAACCTAGTACCATATCTTGAGAAGGTACGGTGATAGGAGCTCCATTAGCCGGATTCAATATATTATGAGAACACAACATTAAAATTTGTGTTTCTATTATTGCTTCATTTCCTAAAGGTAAGTGAACAGCCATCTGGTCACCATCAAAGTCGGCATTGAAACCAGTACAAGCAAGAGGATGTAGTCTAATAGCTTTTCCTTCTATTAATTTAGGTTGAAAAGCTTGAATACCTAGACGGTGAAGTGTAGGAGCACGGTTTAACATTATAGGATGACCTTTAAGTACATTCTCTAATATATCCCATACCACAGGGTCTCTTCTATCTACTATTTTCTTAGCACTTTTAACTGTTTTAACAATTCCTCTCTCTATAAGCTTTCTGATTACAAAAGGCATATAAAGTTCAGCAGCCATATCTTTTGGAAGACCACATTCATGCATTCTTAAATCAGGACCTACAACAATTACAGAACGAGCTGAATAATCTACACGTTTACCAAGTAAATTTTGACGGAAACGACCTTGTTTTCCTTTCAAACTATCTGAAAGTGACTTTAAAGGTCTATTGTTTTCAATCTTTACTGCATTTGATTTACGTGAGTTATCAAATAAAGAATCTACAGCTTCCTGCAACATTCTCTTTTCATTACGCAAAATTACGTCTGGAGCTTTAATTTCTATTAGTCTCTTAAGCCTATTATTACGTATAATAACTCTTCTGTATAAATCATTTAAATCTGAGGTTGCAAAACGTCCCCCATCTAAAGGTACAAGAGGTCTAAGCTCTGGAGGAATAACTGCAATAACTTTTACAATCATCCACTCAGGTTTATTAACATCTTTACTTTGACGGAAAGATTCTACAACTTGAAGACGTTTTAATGCCTCATTCTTCCTTTGTTGAGAAGTTTCTGTATTAGCTTTATTTCTTAAATCATAAGATAAATTATCCAAATCTAATCTCTCAAGCAGAATCTGAATTGCTTCAGCTCCCATCTTAGCAATAAATTTATTTGGATCATCATTATCTAAAGCTTGATTTCCTTGAGGAAGTTTATCTAATATATCTAAATATTCTTCTTCAGTTAAAAAATCAAGATAAGCAATATCATCTTCTGCCATCACACCTGGATTAATTACTACATATCTTTCATAATATATAATAGAATCCAATTTTTTTGAAGGCAAACCTAATAGATAGCCAATCTTATTAGGCAGTGATTTGAAATACCAGATATGAGCAACAGGAACAACAAGTTGAATGTGTCCCATTCTCTCACGTCTGACTTTCTTTTCGGTTACCTCAACACCACATCTGTCACAAACAATTCCTTTGTAACGGATGCGTTTATATTTACCACAATGACACTCATAATCTTTAACGGGACCAAATATTCTTTCACAGAATAATCCATCTCTTTCAGGTTTATAAGTACGATAATTTATTGTTTCGGGTTTTAAAACTTCACCGTAAGATTCCTCCAAAATTTCTTCTGGAGAAGCCAAACCGATAGCTATTTTCGTAAAGCTTTTAGGCTTATTCGTTTTATTATCTTTTCTAAATGCCATATTAACTTAGTTCTTAAAATTAAGGCGGTATTAAATTAATTTTACACTCAAACCAAGACCTCTCAATTCATGTAATAATACATTGAAAGATTCAGGTAATCCAGGAGTAGGCATAGGTTCACCTTTAACTATGTGTTCATATGTCTTTGTTCTTCCAACAACATCATCAGATTTGACTGTCAAAATTTCTTGTAAGACATGAGCAGCTCCAAAAGCTTCTAGAGCCCAAACCTCCATCTCACCAAAACGTTGACCACCAAACTGTGCTTTACCTCCAAGAGGTTGCTGAGTAATAAGTGAATATGGCCCTATTGAACGCGCATGCATCTTATCATCAACCATGTGACCCAATTTCAACATATAAGTAACACCTACTGTTGCGGGTTGGTCAAATCTCTCACCTGTTCCACCATCATAAAGGTAAGTTACACCACCTTGAGGTATTCCTGCTTTGCCTATATATGAATCTATATCTTCTAAAGTAGCACCGTCAAATATTGGAGTAGCAAAAGTCATTCCTAATTCCTTTCCGGCCCATCCTAATACAGCCTCAAACACCTGACCTAAGTTCATACGAGAAGGTACACCAAGTGGATTAAGACAAATATCTACTGGAGTTCCATCAGCTAAGAAAGGCATATCCTCTGTTCTAACTATTCTAGAAACAATACCCTTATTACCATGACGTCCAGCCATTTTATCTCCAATCTGAAGTTTACGTTTTTTAGCAACATAGACTTTTGCAAGTTTTATAATACCATTAGGTAATTCATCTCCTACAGTAGCATTATACTTCTTACGTTTGGTCAGACCTTCTATTTCTTTATATTTATAAATATAATTATTTATAAGCTGTTGAATAATATTATTCTTAACCTTATCTGTAGTCCACTTCGTTGAATTAATTTCTAAGAAATTCATACTTTGAAGAGTCTTTAAGGTAAATTTAGTACCTTTTGGAATAATATCTTCATTAATATAATTCTTAACTCCTTGAGAAGTTTTTCCATTAACAACTTCAAAAAGTTTATCTACAAGCAATGTTGTTAAATCATTTATTCTACGATTGAATTTATCATCAATCTCAGCTAGTATAGCTTTATTTGCAGATTTAGATTTTCTATCAGAAACAATTCTTTGGAAAAGTTTCTTGTTTATGATAACACCTCTTAACGATGGAGACGCTTTTAAAGAAGCATCTTTAACATCTCCGGCCTTATCTCCAAATATGGCTCTAAGTAATTTTTCTTCTGGACTTGGATCTGTTTCACCTTTAGGAGTTATTTTACCTATTAGTATATCTCCAGGCTTAACGTGAGCTCCTACCCTTATTATACCATTCTCATCAAGATCCTTAGTAGCATCTTCACTTACATTTGGTATATCAGCAGTTAACTCTTCCATTCCTCTCTTAGTCTCTCTTACTTCTAGAGTATATTCAGATACATGAATAGATGTATATATATCATATCTTACTACATTTTCAGATATAACAATAGCATCCTCATAGTTATATCCCTTCCAAGGCATATAAGCAACTTTCAAGTTACGTCCTAAGGCTAATTCTCCGCCTTCTGAACTATAACCTTCAGTAAGTATTTGACCTAATTCAACTCTATCTCCTTTTCTTACTATAGGACGAAGTGTACTAGTTGTACCTTGGTTGGTACGTCTATATTTAGGTAATGTATAGTCTTTAAGATTTGAGTTAAAACTCACAAATTCTTCTTCCTCTGTCTGATCGTATTTAATTACAATATGACGAGCATCCACAAAATCAACTACACCTGGACCTTCAGCCATAATCTGTGTTCTAGAATCCTTTACAAGAGATTCTTCCAAACCAGTTCCTACAATAGGAGCTTGCGGTTTGATAATTGGCACAGCTTGACGCATCATGTTAGATCCCATCAAAGCACGGTTAGCATCATCATGCTCAAGGAAAGGAATTAATGAAGCAGCAATAGAAGCAATCTGATTGGGAGCAATATCAATTAACTCAACTTTCTCTGGCTCTACAACTGGGAAATCACTATTTTGACGAGATTTTACTCTCTTATCTAATATATGACCATCTTCTCCAACCTTAGCATTTGCTTGACCAATTATTACATTCTCCTCTTCTTCTGCAGAATAATATTTAATATTATTATTATCTAAGTCTACAACACCATTAGAAACTTTTCTATATGGAGTCTCAATAAAACCTAGATTATTGATTTTTGCAAATACACATAATGAGGAAATAAGTCCGATATTAGGACCCTCTGGAGTCTCAATAGGACATAAACGACCATAGTGGGTATAGTGAACATCTCGAACCTCAAATCCAGCTCTATCTCTAGATAATCCTCCAGGACCTAAGGCAGACATTCTTCTCTTATGTGTTAATTCAGCTAACGGATTGGTTTGATCCATAAACTGTGATAAAGCATTTGTTCCGAAGAAAGAATTAATTACTGAAGATAATATCTTAGAATTAATTAAATCAACTGGAGTAAATACTTCATTATCTCTAACATTCATTCTTTCACGTATAGTACGAGACATACGAGCAAGTCCTACTCCGAACTGATTACCCAATTGTTCTCCAACTGTACGTACACGTCTATTGCTCAAGTGGTCAATATCATCAACATCTGTATGAGCATTTAAAAGACGAATTAAATGTTTAATAATTTCAATTATATCCTCTTTAGTTAAAACTCTTATGCTTGGATCTGTAGAAAGATTTAATTTCTTATTTAATTTATATCTACCAACTTCACCTAAATCATAACGTTTATCTGAGAAGAATAATTTATCAATTACGTCACGGGCAGTCGCTTCATCAGGTGGCTCTGCGTTACGTAATTGTCTATAAATATGCATCACAGCTTCCTTTTCTGAATTACAAGGATCTTTCTGTAATGTATTATATATAATAGCGTAATCAGCTAAATTTTGATTTTCTTTATGTATTAGAATTGTCTTAGATCCTGATTCTAGTATAGACTCAATATGCTCTTGTTCAAGAACTGTTTCTCTATCTACAACAACCTCATTCCTCTCTATAGAGACAACTTCACCTGTATCTTCATCAGCAAAATCCTCTACCCATGTTCTTAATACACGAGCAGCAACACGTCTGCCAATGACTTTTTTCAACGAGGATTTGGAAACATTAACTTCGTCAGCTAAACCGAATATTGCTAATATATCTTTATCACTCTCAAATCCTATTGCCCTTAATAATGTAGTTACTGGCAATTTCTTCTTTCTATCAATATATGCATACATTACATTATTGATATCTGTAGCAAATTCAATCCACGAACCCTTGAAAGGAATAATTCTGGCTGAATATAATTTTGTACCGTTTGTATGGATACTTTGACCGAAAAATACACCTGGAGATCTATGTAATTGAGATACAATAACTCTCTCTGCACCATTGATAACAAAAGTTCCCTTTGGTGTCATATATGGTACATTTCCTAAGAACACATCTTCGATTACAGTATCAAAATCCTCATGTTCTGGATCTGTACAATATAATTTTAACTTTGCTTTTAAAGGAGCTCCATATGTTAATCCCTGTTCTATACATTCATTGATTGTATAACGAGGAGGATCAACAAAATAATCTATAAACTCTAAAACAAAGTTATTACGAGTATCTGTAATTGGAAAATTATCCTTAAAAACAGTGTATAGTCCCTCTTTTTTTCTATTTTCCGGTGTTGTACCTAGTTGAAAAAAGTCTTTGAATGACTTTAACTGCACTTCAAGAAAGTCTGGATAATCAAAATGACTCTTTGAGCGTGCAAAACTAAATCTTTTATTTGAATTTTTTGAAGACATTTAATAATTTTTTGGAACCT
>Ga0172378_10002447_pt1 | contig 17405 bp, 17 predicted proteins | sample GrowelOW332metaG_FD_119755 | JGI IMG/M metagenome (GOLD analysis project Ga0172378, IMG submission 119755) | Groundwater microbial communities from an aquifer near a municipal landfill in Southern Ontario, Canada - Pumphouse #3_1 metaG | ecosystem: Environmental > Aquatic > Deep subsurface >... | reverse complement strand
TTCCCGTATGGTCCCGATGCCGACAGAGTCTCCGTGCGGGGTCCCCGTCCCGACATGCTCCCCCGGCATGGCCAGTATCTGGTTCACCTTGCTCTTGAACAAAACAAACGGGAGGTCCCCATATCCAAGCTCCCGGTATACCAATGGCGTGTGGGCATATGCCGTGTAAAACTCATTCGCCTTGTATGGGGTGGTGCATAATCAAGTGATAACTCACGGGAAATAAGTCGTCTGGAAGTTTGAGAATGTGCAGAGGAGAGAAGAAAACGTCCACAAAGGGAGAGAGATAAGGAAAAGTTGATGGATATTGATAGAAATAACATGTTTTTATGACAAACATAGGGATAAGAAGATTGCAGATACGATATATCGGATGTATTAATGATATTTGGAGAACAGAATGTGGAGGGGTATCGTAGTCATTGGCCTCCTTTGCTTCTTTCTGTCGTGCACAACGACAGATGCCGGTACGCCTCAACAAAAGCCAGATACGGGAAAACCAATCACGTCCTCTTCTGCGAGTTTCGAACAGGCAACTTCAGTGACGGCAAGTATAACCAACAAAGATGCACAAAAAGCAGAAACTCTCAATCCATCCGAAAACCAAACAACACAAAAAACCTCCCCTGCGATGGAAATCGATAGTGCCATATCAGGAGAGGACAAGTCTTCTGCTATCTCGTTCAATCTTTTGGCCAAGGAGAAAGTCTCTTACCACAACATATTCCACCCCTCTCCCTTTGTCCCTAGAATAATCGTAAAAACTGAAACAGTGAAAAAGAAAACATCCGAGACCTCAATAACACAAAATGCTGCCTATTCATATACTCCAACACAATCAAGTTCCTCAAGCAGATCGGCTACCACCAGTACCAAAACAGGTTATACGCCATGGATGACGGAAAACGGAGACATATACAACAGGGATAACGATGGCGACGGCCGTGTCGAAACGGTATATGTTCGAGGGTACTATCGGAAAAATGGCACGTATGTGCGCAGTCATTACAGGGCAAAACCGAGAAGAAGATGAGAGGAAAGCCCTGCCCGTCCTTGATCGTGATTGTCATTGCCTTCCCCCTATAACGCCGGGCTTGTCCCGACGCTCCCCGAATTGGGCCTGTCCACCGTGAGCGGCGAACCCGCCGTCCTCCGGTTCAGCGACGCGTACTTCCCGTCCCACTCGACGAGGAAATCCCCCGCGGCGCAGTCCGTCTGCCCGAAATACGCCTGCCACGGAGCGGCGTCGTACTGCCACGCCGTGGTGGAATACACCCGGTACTTGCCGGGGCCGGTGGAATAGGCGGAGCTGTCCTTGTGCGTGTTCCAGCTTCCCCCCGTTGTCCTTCCTGCATTGGGTGGAGAAGATCGTGAATGTCTCATCATAGTGTTGCTCGATAAGCTTGAATAAGAAGTGTGATTCCCGTTTCGCCGGATCATTCTTCAAGGAGATAAGTATACAGATCTCCCCCCTAGGCATTTCGGCGTTCGCCGAAAAACCTATTCCAAGGTCTGTCCAATGTACCGGTGATGCTCAATTGAGTTCGATGGTATTATCGCTGTGAAATATTCATACAGATATCTCAAGCTGTCCTGCAGAAGAATTTGTCATGCAATCTCAATACTCAAATCGTGAGTAGTTTCGCGCCCGACTTGATGATCTCTGTGAGGCCCTCACCCCAATATTTCACTTCGACCCCCATGTTCAGCAACTGTTCGCTTACCCCAAGCGAGTCGCTGCAAGCCTTGCATGCGGAAACCTTCACACCGACCTGAATAAGTTCTCGGATACGGAGTTTTGCGAGATCGGAGGCGACAGCAAGTTTTGCCGTGGAACCCCAGATGATGACCGTAACGTCATCCCACCATCGTTGGGTTTTGGAATTCCTCGCATACATCGCGACCATCTTGTCAAACGTCACAATGTCCGCATTCGTCCAGAGAATATACAACCTGTCGTTCATTATTAATCTCCGACCCGATTGTACGGTGATCTCGTACCGTCTGGCAAGTTCTCCTGACGAAATCAGATATTATGTCTGCGAAAACGACTCTTTGAAGACTGCTCACGACAAACCAAACTTCCGATCCTTCCCGTATCGAATTCGCTATGGGAAAACCACGGTTCTGCGAGTGAGACATGCAAGGAAAAAACATCTTTCGTTTTTCTGATAGAATTGTATATTATGGGAATCAGCACATACAAACTCATAAGCTTTGATATGTTCCAAACCCTAGTGGATCTAGGTTCACAAAAAGAGAACATTTTGAGAAAAATATTTCTAAACCGATACGATCCGGACATCGGAAACAAATTCTGGGCAGATGCAGATGAATACGTATACAAGTATTTCCATAGGTTGTCAAACAATAACGAACCTTATATGAAAACGGTGGATATATTTACCCAATGTTATAGGATGCTGTTTCCTAAGTATAATTTGAAAATGTCGCCGGAGGAAGGCGCTCTCATATTGGCGAGAGCGCACAATCAAGCAGAAATGTATCCAGAAACCAAAGATGTGATAAAAACCATACAGAAAAGATTCAGAACATGCATAATAAGCGATACCGACAACATAATGATAGAAGAACTTGTCGATAAAGTGGGGATAAAAACGATATATACCTCAGAAGATTACCAAACATATAAATTCGACAAAAACGGTCTTCTATTTAGAACCGCAATCAGAGATTATAAAATAGCGCCGGAAGAAATGCTGCATGTCGGTGACGGCGTAAACGATGTACTTGGAGCATCTTCGGTTGGTTCGGATACCGTTTGGATAAATAGAAATCATGAATCATGGGACCAAACGGTAAAGCCAACATATGAAATAACGAATTTGAACCAATTGCTTGAAGATATGATTTGACGGGCAGATTGCGCCCGGTACCGTCCTCAAACAACAACGACCAACAATATCGCCGCAACCGGATTCCCGTTGATTCCGGATATCTTCACTTTTTTATGATTCGCCGAAACGACATAATTTCTCCGTTAAAAACCATGACGGATTTCATTACGGCAAATCCTTTCTTCCGACTCCTAATAGTTCGAGAAACCGCCCTTCCTCCTTTCGATCCCAAGGCAGGAAGAAAAGACGGCCAGTCCCAAAACAAGCCAAAGAAGGTTCGTGGCGATATAGACCACAACCTGCCCCGGAGATACGGGGAGACCAACGTAAAGGTTTCGGATTATGGTTATCCCATTGCAGAAAGGAATGAGATTGTAGACAAGCCTCTCCCCGGTCTGGAAGATGTTCGAGAAAAAGAGCAGGACACCCTGAACGATCATCAGGACCTGGGAGATCTGTTTCTCCTTGAGGGAAATGCCACCGAACACCAACCCGATGCCATACATGCCGACGACCGCGGGCAAGACGACGACAAGCGACAGGAGCAGGAACCCCAGGTCCCTGAGCGTGATCGAAAAGAAGAACCTCGAGAGTACCAGGAAGAAAAGGATGAAGATATAAGAAAAAACCACCTTGAACAGTATCCTCACAAAGTTGAGGAACGGATAGGAGAAATCACTCTGCATCTTGACCTCAAGGATCCCCCTCCGGGCGTCCGACCCGATCGAAGAGGAGCTGTACCCCAGGCCGATGATCGAAAACTGCCAGAAAACATATCCCAAAAAAACCAAGAACTTTGCGGTGTCCGCGCTGATATGGTAGGAATTTTGCAACTGACGTGTCGAGGAGAATCCCATCACGGAAAGAAACAGGACGACATACAGCAGGAACTCCGATATCAGATTCGCCTTGTAGCCGAGCATTTCCTTCAGGGACACCTTTATCTCCCATTTGATCATGTGCCGGTATTTGTTCATCATGGGGCATCCTTAAGCTGATGATAGGCGTCACGGATTTCCTGAGCCGAACATTTTCCGGCGACGGTGTCCCTTATCTCCCCTTTTATCAGGAACACGAACTGATCGGTGCTTTCTGAAACAAAATCAATATCATGGGAGGACAAAAAAATCTTCATGCCATAGGAATCCCTGACGATCCTGATAAGTGAGACAAGACTTGTGATGGCATCGATGTCAAGCCCGAGCGTAGGTTCGTCAAGCAGCAGCAACCGCATGTTCGAGCACAGGCCGCACAGGACCTGTATCTTTTTGTTCTGGCCGTTTGACAATTTCTCCACCGGCACGTCAAGGATGTCATCAACCGCAAAGTACGCCTTCAGCTCATCCAGTTTTTCCGTCACGTCCTTTGGAGAAACACCCTTGAGGCACCCGAAATACAGGATGTTCTCCCTTCCCGTAAGCTTGTTGACGAGCCCCCTCTCCCCCGCGGGGATATACGCGACATTCCTTTTCGCCCATCTGGGGTATCCGGTCCCGTCGGCTGCGGAATTCGTTATCGTCCCTTTCTCAGGAAAAAGGATCCCCGCCACAAGCTTGAGGAGCGTCGTCTTCCCCGCCCCGTTGGGACCGATGCAGGCCACGATCCCGGAATCATCGAAAATATCAAGGCTGACCACATTGAGGGCCGGTCTCCCCTGGTACCCCCCGTGACATCGCGCAGGGATGCCAGAATTCGGAATGTTCCATTGTCGTCCACATCCATCCCCTGATCACCCACCGATTCCCAAACCAATGCAAAGAAAACTGCAGGGTTGCAGCCCTTTTGTCTTACGATTTTCTTCGCAGACAAAATCGGCAAAGAAAATCGCAACCCGGCAACAATTATTTCCCCATAGAAATGAATCTCTGATGGAAAGGCGTTTCTGAAAATCCGCTTCATGTTTTCCATCTTTTCCGGTTTACGGCTTTCCATATCAAAAAACCAATATTTTATCATAATCCTAGCATATATTGTCCGTATGTCAATCGATTATCACAGTTTTATAGATGTACAGCTATCAGTATATATCAAAATCAATAGTCCTGTTTTTCGCTTGTCATTGCGTTAATCATTGTAGGAAAGAAACAAGGCACAATAAGGAAACGTTTATTGCTGATGACCGGTAAAAACAAAAAAGGTGGCGATTCTGTACGAAGAAGGAAACTCATCTTCATATATTCGATCAGAAACATCGAGGAGATGTGGACGATACAGCCAAGGTAAATTACCGGTAGCACGTGAAACAACAACAAAAGACGTCCGAAACCCCAGATGAGAAATTCCACGGTTGGCGCCCGTCCCTCACCGAAAAAGAGCGTTGCCGTCGCCACCGAATCATAAGGAAAAACCCCGAAATACCCATTATGGGCATATCTCGCATTATTGTGCAAAGGAAGAGAGGATTTGTATGCTGGCAACATCCATACTGATGCACAGAAGGAGGAGGAGTTACCATGAAGGGATGGATCGACAGGTTGAACGAAGCGGTCGCCTACATCGAAGCGCACCTTGACGATGATATTTCCTATGAAAAAGCCGCGACGATCGCCGGCTGCTCTACGTATCATTTCCTTCGTATGTTCGCCTATATTGCGGATGTCCCGCTTTCCGAGTACATCCGCAGGCGTCAGCTTACGAAGGCTGCCTTTGACTTACGGGCGGGGGACAAAGTGTTGGATGTCGCGTTGCGATACGGATATGGGTCGCCGACGGCGTTCAACCGGGCGTTCAGGAACCTGCACGGCGTGACGCCTTCCGCTTCGCGCAGGGAGGGAATGGCGCTGAAAGCCTATTTCCCCATCACATTCGTCATGAGCATACAAGGAGCGTATGGAATGGAGTATCGTATCGAAACGAAACCGTCGTTCTCGGTCGTCGGGATTTCTTTCGCGACAGGAAAGGAATCAAAGGAAAGTTTCTCAAGCATCCCGAAATTCTGGGACAAAGCGACACGGGATGGAAGTCTGGAACGGATATGCGCCCTCATTGGGAAAGAACCGAAAGGATTGTTGGGTATTTGTAGCGGGACGGATGCCGACCATATCGAATATGCCATCGCCGCGGCATCGGAAGGGCCCGGACCCGCGGGGTTGCGAACGATGTCCGTACCTTCCGCAACATGGGCGATTTTCCCAGGCAGAGGACGAATGCCCGATGCCATCCACGCCCTGTACCGACAAGTAATGAGTGAGTGGTTGCCGTCCTCAGGATATGAATTCGGCGATGCTCCGGATATCGAACGGTACCTTAGCAACAGAAATTCCCTGAATCAAGAGTTCGAAATCTGGATACCGATCGTGAAGAAAAGCTGAGCGGATCACGGGACCGGACGGAATGACCGGCCCCGCTTCCTTTTCGGTTCGGGAATGGGGCCCAGTCCCCCAACTTATTTCCAAACAATAAAAAACCACAAACAATTATATCCAGAACAGGGAATTCAGGTTCTAGATCTCTGAAGATGATATGCAATCCAAATTCCCAATGTTATGGGTACAAAAAACATAAACAGGTTCATCAACGGAGACTTTCTGGACTTTTCTCCATACCATTGACCGGTTCTTGCGCTACTTCCAAAGCCGCAAGGATAAACACACCGGTTCCCTGAGGGTTATCCATGACTTTAGGTTCCCGTTCTGTGTAGTACTCGTAGGTACCGTCACGATAGGGTTTATCAAGGGCATATTGTCCTACTCCCGCCCCTTTGCAAATATCCTTCATGTGAAGTTCTCCATCTTCATCGCTCGTTACCTTGTATTTCAGTAGACCTTTCCATCCCATCCAAGCAGCTTTTCGAACAATTTCAGGATGATACGCATACCCCCGATGGACCATATGGAAAAGGAAATAAACGAACATTGTCGAAGCAGACGTCTCGAGATAATTGTACATCCTTCCACCTTGATCAAGAACCTGATACCACAGGCCACTTTCATCATCCTGGACGGCAAATAAAGCTTGGGCAAGGCGATTGGACAGTTCGATAAGGCGAGCACGTGGCGCAGAAAACTCTTTTGTTTCGGGGATCAGGTCAAGGACTTCGACCAACGCCATGCAGTACCATCCTTCTGCTCTTCCCCATACACAGGAGGAACAACCTGTATGGATGTCGCTCCAAGGCATTTTTCTTGATTCATCCCACGCATGATACAACAAACCGTTTCGAGAATTGAGCGCTTTCTCATACATCAAATCGAATTGGAACACCATTTCACGAACGGCATGGGGAAAATCGCCATACAGGGATGCATATTGCATAAGAAACGTTCCATACATATACAATCCATCAAGCCACATCTGGTTCGGATAAATTTTCTTGTGCCAGAATCCACCGCTTTGCGTTCTTGGTTGCGTGAGAATCTGTTGATACATGATGTCCATCGCTATTTTGTACTTCGGATTTCCCGTAACCTGATACAAATGGAAAAAGCATTTCCCCGGACTCAATTGATCGAAACTGTATTCTTCAATGGAATAGCCATCAAGTTCTCCATTTTCATGAAGGAAGTGGCCAAACCATTCTCCGACCCAAGTCCACCATTCCTCGTGATGCAGGGCGGAAGCGCATCTGCCAACGCATTCCAGGCCAAGTCCTGTAACATAGGTGTAATCTGTTAATTCTACGTCTGCTCTTCTGATAATTGAACGAGCCATCCGTTCCGACAGCATTTGATATGGTGTGATTCGGTTATCCATCACTGAAGCTTCTCTCCAATAGTTTTTCTATAGACCATATAAAATGTCATTCTTTTCAATTTGTCAATATATCCCATAAATTCACACTATAATATAAATATGTCATTATAAAAGTTTTAAAATATTTTTATTGCAAAAATAATCAGAACTGAATATAATTTTCTCTTGTATCAAAGCAGATGCTTTGGGAAAAACAATAGGAGGTTAACATGAAAAAAATCATGGTGGTTTGTTGTGTCCTTGTACTCTTGCTCGGAACCGTAGGCGCGAACGGGGCGAAAGAAGCGGAAACGACAACGGATTCAACGGCATTTGATTCGAACGAAAAAGAAGAACTTCGGTTCAGTTGGTGGGGTGGTGACAGCCGCCACAAAGCAACACTGGAAGCAATCGACGCATTCATGAAGAAGTACCCCAATATTACGGTGAAAGCCGAATATGGTGCTTGGGATGGTTGGACAGAGAAATGCGCCATCCAGCTTAGCGGCGGTACGGCACCGGACGTGATGCAAATCAACTGGAACTGGATGTATCAATTTTCCGCGGATGGATCAAAGTTCGCCGATCTGAGAAACTATGCGGACATTCTGCATCTTGAAAACTATGATCAAGCGACGCTAGACCAGGGAATGGTTGCGGGCAAGATGCAATCCCTTCCTGTAGGGATGACGGGCAAAGTATTCTGGTGGAATAAGACGACCTTTGACAAAGCAGGATTATCCGTTCCCTCTTCATTCGCCGAAATCATGACCGCGGGTAAGGTGTTCAAAGAAAAACTTGGAGACGATTACTATCCGATGTCACTTTACGAATACGAGCGAATGTTGTTGATGTTGTATTATCTTGAATCGAAATATGGCAAACCATGGGCCGCGAACAATCAGGTAAATTACAGCGTCGCTGAAGTCAAAGAAGGACTAGACTGGATTAACAGTCTTGAAACCGGACATGTACTTCCGTCAATCGCGCAAATGAAAGGAGACGGCGCTACCGTTGTGGAAAAGAACCCAAAGTGGATTACCGGGAAATATGCCGGATTTTACGAATGGGATTCGGCACAAGCGAAGATGGCTAATGCGCTGGGCGAAAATCAAGAATTTGTCATGGGACAGTTCCCACCTGATCTTGGTTCATACAAAGCTGCTCTGACGAAGGTTACCCAATGCTTCGCAATTACGGAGAATTCCAAGCATAAAGCGGCGGCGGCGAAGTTGATCGAATTCCTCACCTCCGATCCAGAAGGCGTGAAAATTTGCAGCACTGAACGTGGCATGCTCGCCAACAAAGCAGCAGTTAAGACACTCAAAGACCTTGGCATGCTGAAAGGACTCACGTTTGAAGGAAACCAGCTCGTTTCAAACTATGGCGGGTTCTCACTTGATCCGAACTTCGAGAATTCCGAATTGAAAGACAGTACTGGCGTATACTACGAAGTCTTTGAACGCTTGAGCAACGGGGAAGATAGCGGGAAACTCGCTTCCTATCTTGTCGATTCAATCAATTCCGTCTATGCGTCAAATCCTTACTGAGAAATATGAGTACAGGTTCTCCGGACAGAATCCGGAGAACCTGCCATGCACACCAGAAAGTTTTTTCCCCCTGTTCTTGAGACATGCGCCTACGAGTGAACTGGAATACACTCTTGTTCTTTCCGTCGTGATAGAAGGATTACTCAACGCGTCTGAGGTTTCAGCGTACTGCAACTCTCATGATACACTTCCCGAAGGTCTTTTGGGGATGTTTGGTCTTACTGTCCGCCCAACAAACGAAAAAGAAAGGTTTCTTCATCTCGTTCAGAGAATTCCTGTCGTTTTGCATCCTAATGTGGATTACCCATTCCTCATGGCATACGAGAGCTCATATGAAACGAAGGAACGATACCCCTTGTTGGTCAACGAGATCAAGAAAACATACATAAAAACACATACGGATATTTCTGCCTTGACGTTGGTGAACATTTTGGAACATACGGACGAGGAGCTGTACGAATACCGACGTACGATTATCGACCTACTCCGTACATGCGTCATGTCGCTCAAGGAAACACCATCGAAACTCCTCACGTTCGCCATTCTCAAGGCCATTAGGCTCAATTTGCTAGACAGTGCACTATATCTCCCATTCTGTATGTACCAATCGTCTCATGACGAAGATTTTGCCTCCCGTACGCTCGACATCCTTATACGAAAGGAAATAGAAGGAAACATCTACTTTATGCCCCCAAAAGGAAAATAACCATGAAAAGAAACGATCGTAAAGCAATAGACTCCCACAAAAAAAACCTCGGGATGGGGAGAAATACCGGTTATCTCTATCTTCTCCCATGGATGATCGGATTCGCGGTATTCAAACTCTATCCGATTCTTGCAACCGCATTTTATAGCTTTACCAACTACAATCTGTTCAATACAAACCTTAGATTTGTTGGACTGAAGAACTATACGACGATCTTCCAATCACCCAAATACATGAATTCGTTCGGTGTCACCTCCCGATTTGCATTGCTGACGGTTCCCCTGAAGCTCGTTTTCGCGTTGTTTATCGCTTCAGTACTTAACTACAAACTGAAAGGGATTAAGTTTTTCCGGACAGCCTACTATGTCCCCTCAATTCTTGGGGGATCTGTGGCGATTTCCGTCCTATGGCAGTTTTTGTGGCAGGATGATGGCTTGATCAACCAAGTAGGGCAGATTTTCAACATTCCCAAAGTCAACTGGCTTGGAGATGCACGGTATACTTTGTTGGTCATTTGCCTACTCAGAGTCTGGCAATTCGGATCAGCCATGGTGATCTTTCTCGCTGCATTGAAGGGAGTTCCTACAGAATTGTACGAGGCTGCATCAATCGACGGGGCGAACAGACGCCAACAATTCTTCCATATCACGATTCCGTTGATCACGCCGATTATCTTCTACAACCTAGTGACGCAAATCTGCGCAGCGTTCCAGGAATTCAACGGTCCGTACATCATCACGGCAGGAGGGCCGATGGGATCAACCACACTCATCTCCCTGCTCATCTATCAAAATGCATTCAAGACCTACAACATGGGCATGGCAAGCGCACTTGCCTGGCTATTGTTCATCATCGTTGCAGTTCTCACCATCATTGCGTTTGCCAGCCAGAAGCGTTGGGTCTACTACGACGAAGATCAAAAATAGGAGAATAATATGAATGTCAAGCATCTCGCCAGAAAGTCGCTGCCGGCAATTCGTTACGGTATCCTAATCATCGTAGGATTCTTCATGCTGTATCCCATGTTGTGGATGGTAGGTTCCTCTTTCAAGGCAAATAACGCGGAGATTTTTTCGTCCATCGGAATCCTCGCCAAGCACCCTACGTTCAAGGCTTATACGTCGGGATGGTTTGCAACGAACTATCAATACGGGTGGTACATGCTGAACACGTACCGATTTGTCATTCCCAAAGTCATCGGCACCGTACTGTCTGCAGTACTCACGGCATATGCGTTCACCAGATTCTCCTTCCGCATGAAGAACTTACTTTATTCGATCTGTATTTCAACATTGTTTCTTCCACAAGTCGTACTGAATGTTCCGCAGTTCATTTTGTTTAATAAGATGCACTGGCTTGATTCCTATCTGCCTCTCATCGTTCCCAGTTTCTTTGCCGTGGACACATATTTTGTCTTTGTGTTGGTTCAGTTTATGCGAACTCTTCCCCATAATCTGGAAGAAGCAGCATATCTTGACGGTTGCAACTCCCTTCAACGGTTGTATTACGTTATCGCACCACTGACGAAACCTGCCATTGTCTCCTGTATGCTCTTTCAGTTCATGTGGTCGTCCAATGACTTCCAAGGACCTCTTATCTACGTCAATTCTGTGGAGAAATATCCGGCCGCCCTTGGTCTCAGGCTTCTGATGGATGCCGAGAATGGATTCGAATGGAACAAAGTGCTTGCCATGTCGGTCGTCACGTTGTTACCATCCTTGGTCGTCTTCTTCCTCGCGCAGGATTCTTTCGTTGATGGCATTGCTGCCGGAGGGGTGAAAGGATGAGTTGTGTGATATTGCGTGAAGTGGCCGTACGATCACGCTTTTTCGTATTTGAACTTGAGAATGCCGCGTTCTTCGAAATGCAAGATCCCTATCGCATTTTCCTTGATGGAGTATTCATTCGGCAAAGCAGACATGTTGTTGACACCATTTATGATCTTCTTCCGCAGACATCATATTCGATCACGATCGTCCTTTTTGATGGGACAACACTTTCCTATTCCTTCACTACGGAAAAGGAAACCGTCACACTTGACGTGCGGAAGTTTGGAGCCAAAGGAGATGGCGTTCATGACGATACACCGGCCATTCAGGCAGCCATTGCCTGCTGCCCCGCCGGAGGAAGGGTATGGATTCCTTATGGAGTATACCATACAGGCAGCATCTTTCTGAAAAGCGGACTGTTCCTTGATATTGACGCGGGAGCAAGGATCTCCGCATTCACAGACAGGGAAAAATTCCCGCTCCTCCCCGGGTGCGTTGAACGCACCGACGGCAAGGGTGACTGTCTGTTCGCATCATGGGAGGGAAATCCGCTCGACTGTTTTGCGTCCATATTCACCGGCATCGGTGTCTCCCACGTAACGATCTCGGGACAAGGAATCGTGGATGGAAATGCGGGTTTCGACAATTGGTGGAAAAACGATGGGAGAATCAAAACGGATGGTGGTTTCCGTCCACGTCTTGTCTTTCTCAACCGTTGTTCTGATGTCCTCGTGCAAGGTCTGACGTTTCAAAACAGCCCGGCATGGAACCTTCATCCATATTTCAGTGACCATACCCAATGGGTCAACTTAACTGTCAGAAACCCCAAAGTGTCACCAAACACCGACGGGATCGACCCTGAGTCCGTTGATGACTTGACACTCCTTGGATGCGACTTCTCCCTTGGGGACGATTGTGTCGCAATCAAGTCAGGCAAATACTATATGGGAGACACTTATCATGTACCATCCCAAAATATCGAGATCAGGCATTGCAGAATGGAAAACGGCCATGGAGCGGTGACTATTGGCAGTGAAATGGCGGCTGGGGTACATGACGTGCATGTCACAGAATGTGAATTTCTCCATACGGATCGGGGATTACGTATTAAAACCCGTAGGGGAAGGGGAAAGGCGGCAGTCATCGACAACATTCACTTCGAATACATCCGAATGGAAGGCGTTCTCACACCCTTTGTCGTCAACTCGTTTTACTGGTGTTGTGATCCTGATGGGCACAGTACGTACGTATCCAGTAAAACACCTCTTCCGGTAGATGATAGGACTCCTTCGGTACGGAATCTCGAATTCAACGACATTCGGGCAGAAAACTGTGAGGTTGCGGCGTGTTTCATCTACGGGCTTCCAGAAGCAAAGATTGAGCAGATTTCCATGCGACACATTTCCATTCTTTTCTCAGACGATGCAAAACCCATGTACCCCGCCATGATGGCGGATCTTTCGCCATGCGCAAAAAAAGGGATATTCATCGCAAATGTCAGGGATCTTCTTTTGGAAGATATCAACGTGACCGGTCAGGAAGGTCCAATAATGGAGCTTCAAGGAATCGACCACAAGGAGATGGACACATGCGAACAGCAGTAACGGCGACTCCAACGGTTACAGGAATAAGCTCCCCTTTCGTGTTCCAAGGATCTTTTCGCACAACATTTCCCTTAATCAGACGATGTGGGTTCCGTAATGTGGAACTCCATCTGAGGGATTCCTCCCTCATTGATCAACAGAATCTTCATCAATTACTTGACGAAAATGGGTTGGACGTGAGTTCGATCGGAACAGGAGAAGCATACAGTATAGATCATTTGTCTCTCTCTAACGACGATTCTCAGATTCGAGCATTGGCCGTAGAACGGGTCAAAGGACACATTCTGCACGCAGCGACATACCCGCATGCAGTGGTTATCATCGGATTACTTCGTGGTAATATCCGCGATTGCACGAGCAAAGTTTCTTTCGAACGGCATTTGCTCACAAGCATGGAGCAATGCGTAGAAACGGCGGCCGAACACCAAGTGACGCTAGTCATTGAATTGATTAACCGATACGAAACAGATTATCTCAATACGGTACAAGAAGGGCTGGAATTCCTCAAACGCATTCCTTCTCCGTTCCTGAAACTTCATCTGGACACGTTTCATATGAACATTGAGGAATCCAACATTGAGGACTCGGTCCTACAAGCAGGAAAGGAGATCGGGCATGTACATGTGGCTGATAGCGATCGATGGTATGTGGGACACGGACACTTTCCGTTCATACCATTCATCGATGCACTCGAAAAAACAGGATACACGGAGACACTTAGTCTGGAATGCATCAGCAAGCCCGATCCTTGTATCTGTGCGACGCAATCAGCGCACAACCTTATGGTACTACTGAATAGACTCGGTAAAAATTGACAACCTGCACAAGGAATCATACACTGAAAAAATGGAAGTTCATTGACGATGGGCAAAAAGAAAGACACCAGCCTCCAAACTTACGCATATACATATTTGAAAACAAAGATCCTCAACTGTGAAATCCTACCAGGAGCATGTATCGATGAGAAAAAGATCCTCGAGAAACTCGATGTCGGAAAAACGCCATTCAGGGAGGCGTTGCTACTGTTGCAATCAGAGCATCTCGTTGAAGCAAAGCCACGACACGGGTTGTTTGTATCAAAACTCACAACGCAGGACGTCAGGGAAGTGTTTAGTATACGGAAAATGATTGAACCCATCGTAACGATTGAATACTTGGATCGAATTGATCTCTCTGCATTGATGGAAAATGACACACACCTGAAGCAATTAACTGAACAATCACAAGAAAAAGATATGTTTGCTCTATGCCGGACAGACATGGATTTTCACACTTTTTTCATCAAGAACTCCGGCAACAGCCGATTGATTCGCCTGCTTACATCCATCTTTCAAGATGCATACAGAATCAGTATGTACAATGCGGTACTCAGCGGTACATATGATCAAACGTGGAAAGAAACCTACGTTCAGCACCACCAGATTCTGCAGGCAATCCTTAGGGAAGACAAAAAGGAAATCATCAATACATATACGATGCACCTGAATTATTATATGGTTTCAATCCTTCGAAATCTTGCCGCACTGAAGAAGTAAAACAATCTCATAGAGAGAACAATGTCGGTTTCTGCTCCGCTTCATCGGTCCTGCGGTCGGACGCTTTCTCGACTACAATACAACTTCTTCCGTTGCGTTTGGCACTATACAGTGCTTCATCGGCATATCTGAACATTTCGGAAAACGTAGAAATGCCATCCCATATGATGACGCCGATACTGCAGGAAACTTGTTCGCCTCTCTCGGCAAGGATGCCGATCACCCGTGCTTCGACGTCATCCAGCAGAAGTACCAGATCATGACGCGATAATTTCCGCGCGACAAGAATCATGAATTCGTCGCCGCCGGAACGACCGATGGCGTCCCCCTTGCCGAAACACTCACGGAGTATGGCTCCCACCCGCTCCAGAACGAAATCTCCCGTCTGGTGCCCCCATTGGTCGTTGACCCGTTTGAAATCGTCCAAATCGATCAACACGAACACCTTCTCGGGTTCGTCGCTTTGAGTGGCAAAAGCTTTGGTCATCAGATCCACGATGGTCGCCCGATTGTACAATCCCGTCAATTGGTCCATCGTGGAAAGCCGCTTGTATTGGTTTTTGGCAATCCCTTCCCTCACCCGGAAATTCGTGATGGTAAACGCGACAAGGATGCCGAACAAAAGACCGATCAACCCGGAAAACAGATCAATTTGAGCGTTTCGGAATGGTTTTACATGCATTTCAAGAAATGCATACAGAATATATAGGCCGGAAAGCAAGGAAACATGCAGGAACAATGGCAAAATGAACATTGCAGGTGCTATGACGAGAAGCGGAGCCATAAACGTGGAAATGCTTTTAGGATAGGGAAACACATCGATCATCATGCAACAACCAATCACCACCACTTCAAAAACAAGGCAGCATCCCATTACCGCCCTGGGTTTCATGGAAATCTTCTCCAGAAAAAAATGGGAACAGAGTGCCATTGCGCCGGAGAGGATGAGAAAAAGCCAATACAAGCCGCTGATTCTCCAGCCCGTTATCAAAAACGGCGTGATGAGAAGGAGAATGAGGTTCAGGCAAAACACCACAACCGAAAGCATTCGCAACAATTCCAAGTTTTTGTGGGCGATTTCCTCACGAGCTTCAAAAAAATACGTTTTTCTCATTGCCCGGAAAGTTCGTATCTGCGCGAACAACCAGCTCATTGTCATTTCCGCACTCCCATGGCATCGACCAGCGTCCGATACAAGAGAGCCGGTTCAAATGGCTTCGTGACATATCCATCCATTCCCGCAGCACGGCATGCGTTTCTCCCTTCATCAATCCCATCCGCAGTCAAGGCAATGATCGGCACCGCAGCATCGGGTCGATCCATGGCACGAATCGCTTTCGTCGCCTCAATGCCGTCCATCACCGGCATCCGCACATCCATCAAGACGACACGGAAATACCCGACCGGCCTCTCCCCAAATATGCTGACCGCCTCCGCCCCATCCTTTGCTTGCTCGACAATCATCCCGGCCTTTGACAACAACCGCATTGCGATCTCCGCGTTAAGTGGATGATCCTCGGCAAGCAAAACGCGCTTACCCGAAAGAACGGCATAATCCACTTCCGTCCCGGATTCTCGCGCATCCGTTGATTCTTTGTTCCATACCATAGGGAACGAAAGATATACGATCGTCCCCTTGTCCAACACGCTCTCCAGTCTGATCGTTCCCCCCATCAAATCCACAAGGTTTTTTACAATGGCAAGCCCTAATCCGGTACCGGGGATGGAACGGTTTTCGCCGATCCGTTCCTGAGTGAACGGTTCAAAAGCCCGCTTTTGGAATTCGGCGGTCATGCCGCATCCTGTATCCCGTACAACGAAGTCGAGCCATCCGCGCCTCTTTTCGCGGGAACGACACGCCATTTCCAATGTGACGGTACCGCCTGACGGCGTGAATTTTACCGCGTTTCCCAACACATTGATGAAAATCTGTATGAAACGAAGATCATCGACGGTGATCTCCGTACATATATCCCCTTTTGCGACAGTAATGAACAGGATATGTTTTTGAGCGCATTGGGGATTGATGATCGCATCCAACGATTCCAGAAAATGAGTGAGCGTCAGAGTCTGCGGATGTAACTCGATCCGCGCCGTCTCGATCCGCGACATGTCAAGCACATCGTTGATGAGTCCGAGAAGATAGGTGCAGGATTCATGAATTTTTCGGAAACTGTCCTTGTCCCGTTCGTTGGTGGATTGCTCGAGTCCCAAACGCGCAAGTCCGACGATGGCGCTCAGAGGAGTACGCATTTCATGACTCATGCGCGAAAGGAATTCACTCTTGGCGTTGTTCGCTTTTTCCGTTTCGGAAAGCGCTTGCCGCAACCGTTCCTGTTGTTCCGCCTCCTTTCTGACAATCTCCGTAACATCTTGATACAAGCATCCGATCTTCATCAGAGAATCATCCAAATAAAAAAACGTCAGGCGTATTCTCGTGCCGTCGTTCTTCTCGACGTTGATCTGATACGTCTGTTTCCCATCCAACTCAAGGCGAAGCCGATCAAGATTCGTAGCCTCGCGCAATTCTTTCATCCCTCCGGACACATCCGTATCGTCCTCGAAGCAGGTCTTCTCCTCTCCAAAAAGCGGCTTGTTGTTTTTGAGAACCAATTTCCGGTAAAATCCTGTCTTCGCATTGATTACGTAGAGATTTTTGTAATTCAGCAGGGAAACCGCTTTGAACAGCAAATCGCCTTCAACATCGTCGTC
>Ga0172378_10002446_pt1 | contig 17409 bp, 19 predicted proteins | sample GrowelOW332metaG_FD_119755 | JGI IMG/M metagenome (GOLD analysis project Ga0172378, IMG submission 119755) | Groundwater microbial communities from an aquifer near a municipal landfill in Southern Ontario, Canada - Pumphouse #3_1 metaG | ecosystem: Environmental > Aquatic > Deep subsurface >... | reverse complement strand
TTTTACAAGTAGTAATGGTTCTTCATATGACAAAGCTGTCTGATTTTCCACAGTACCAGTCCTTTATTATTGTTTTACGTATGTCCATATTTTATGCGGCTGGTCAGGACTTACTCCGTACAGACTGAACATTTGTGGTACGGTAACAAACGTATACCCTTTCTTCCGCAGGGACGGTATAATTGTTTTGAGAGCTTCCACGGTATTTATATTTCCCGAAAAATCATGAAGCAGCACAATCGTCCCGTCTTTTACACCGTTGATTACACGTGCAGCCCGTTCCGCAGCAGAGACGTCCGCCACCCAGTCTTCTACACCCATTCCGCAGATGAACGGCAGATGAACGGCGTCGTACAGTGTATCGTTTACGCTGATATACGGAGGACGGAAAAACGAGGGAGCGGTACCGGTAATTTTCTTAATTAAACTGCACGTACGTACAATTTCATCCTGTATCGCATCTTTCGTCATTTTCGTCATATCGGAATGAGTCCATGAATGACACTCTATATCACAGCCAAGAGACAGTTCCCGCTCTATAACAGGGATAGATTCCTCTGTGATATACTGCCCGATGAGAAAAAACGATGCCGGAACATGTTCGTTTTCAAGTATATCCAGAATATGCGGTGTCGTTACCGTATTCGGCCCGTCATCAAAAGACAAAGCTACGTACATATAAGCCCCTTTTAAAATTGAATCTCTCCTGACCGGAGAATAATCTTTCTTGAACTATCTGCATAGGTAATACTGATTGTAGGATCCCGGACAACTCCATCAAGATGAATAAGTGAGGGAGCATCGCTGTCGTAATTTTCACCGATTGCAAAATGGCATGTACGGAACGCTTTTTCATCCTCAAGCATATTACCGGTTATAACGGCGGAAGGATTAAGTCCTATACCAAGTTCTCCGATATTCCGTGCATTGCGGCTGTATACAGAACCCATTCCCGCCGGCAGTCTGCCTTCTTTTTCCATACTGACTGCGTTTGTTTCTGCATCATGTATTGTTTTTTCCAGACGGAGAGCTTCACTTCCGCCTGTAATTTCCTTAACGAAACCTTCGTCGACATGCACCGTAATCGGAGTTTTAAGAAGCGCATCCCCGTCACCGAAAGTCATGGAACCGTCAAATACAATGGTACCTGAAGTTCCGCATACTGTTGTATGCTGATTCCTGGTATTTCCTGTACCCACGACCGGGCTTATAAAAACTTCACCAGAAGGAATATTTCCTCCTGTACCAGGCCGTGAAAAAACGCCGTTGTCGCAGAGTACTTTTCTTCCATTAACAGGTACTGTTACGTCAGTTCCTCCCGGAGCTGTAACATGCACACTTACTGCATTCTCGTACAGACCTTCAAGCACGGTACACCGGCGGGCAAGTTCCTCATAATCAATTTGTACGGTACGTTCGTACATTGACGGTGTAATGCCCGGTGTCCAGACCGCACGTATTGATTTTTTGCCGTACAGCAGATAGTCGAAAATATGATCATATTCGATATTGCGGTCGTCTTTATACGGATGCGCAATACCTTCCGGATCCTTTCCCAGTTTTACTGCAGAAATCGAAAGGCATACGTCGGGATTTGATGCGATTGCTGCAAGTACTTCGTGAGCTGCGTTATCGAAAGATTTTTTTGCCGGTTGAAATATCAGTACCGGACGTGCTCTAACCGCACGGGCAGCTTCAAACAACTTCTGTGCAATACCATCTGTTTCCGGATTCGCAATGATAAGAACACGTTCATTCCTTTTTACACCGCATACGGTATTGATCATTGTCTGTGCAGGTGTATTTTCGTCTTTCATTATGTGCCTCTCACTGTTCTGTCTGTAAAATATACCGGCAGAACAGCAGAGAAGCAATATCAACATCTTCAGCGTTTATGGTACCGCCATATGTTGCATCAAGTCCCCTTGATGAATTACCATTTGTATACACTTTGAGACCTGTCACCGTAATAAGAGAATCTGCTCCTGAAGCAAATACTGCGTTGGCTCCGTCTGCTTCTGAGGATATCTGTACATTTTCCATTTTTATCTGACCTCCCGACGACGCGAGAGCTGCTGCATTCATACCGGTAAAATTGCTCTGATCCGCATCCGGTGAATCACCTTTCTTTGACAGTATAACACCGGAAAGCGTAAGTTTCCCGCCGTTTAATACAAGAACGACATTCTGTCCCTGTTTTACTGAATCAAGGTCTTTATCTTTTACAATTACCGATTTTCCATCGACCGTCAGTTCACCGGAAAGTACTGCAGTTTTTTTCTGTCCCGGTTCGTGCATCATACCGGGACCATGTCTGTTTTCCGGTATTTCCTGCAGCGTATTATTCTCCGGTACAACATCCTTTCTGCCTGATGCAAACGCCCCCAGGGGAACAACAAGCGATGCAGCAAAAATAAAAATTACTGCACTGTATTTCTTTGTCATAAAATACCTCCGTATTCGTATACACAAACAATAACTGCAGAGTCTTTATCGTTTCATACTTCCTTCATAATCTTTTGTTATGAGAAACAGTCTTAAAAACATACTCTTTTATCAGACAGTCATGAATGGTATACTTACAAGAATGAATATCTGTCTTTTTACGCAGGATGAAATTAATAAACCACTTCCGGTCCGCGATGAACGCGGCGTACATATTATTAAAATTCTTCATAAGAAAACCGGAGATACGTTTTCAGCCGGAATCATAGGGGGAATGGCAGGAACTGCAACTATAACGGAAATTACCGGCAGTACGGCAGACTCAGAAGGAACAATTTCTTTTACATTCAATCCGGAAACTGACGGCAAACCACTTTATCCGCTTACACTTATAATCGGCTTTCCCCGTCCGATTCAGTTAAAACGTCTTCTGCGGGATATTGCGGGACTGGGAGTATGCGCAGTACACCTGACGGGAACTGAACTTGGCGAAAAATCATATATGCAGTCGTCCCTTGTCGAACGGGGTGCCGCATATCAGATGCTGCTTGACGGAACCGTACAGGCGGCAGGCACGCACGTTCCCGGATTATTTCTGCATAAAACACTTGCAGAATGTCTGGACGCCGTACAATCAAACGGTAAAATAAAAATTGCGCTGGACAACGTCCGGGCATCATGCACGCTTACCGGATTTCTTGCAGCACACCCCGTAAAGGCTGCGGAGGAGGCTGACGAATCCGTTATGGCGGCAATTGGAAGCGAACGGGGATGGTCCGACAGAGAACGTGTGCAACTCGAAGATGCAGACTGGACGAGGTGTTCGATGGGACAACGCATTCTGCGGACAGAAACGGCAGCTACTGTTGCAGCGTCTGTTATTCTTGCCGCTATGGGAAAACTGGATACTTAAAAAAAGCTCCGGGGATATACCGGAGCCTGTCAGAATCAGTTCACCATGTCAGTCTATGACATCCATACGCTGAACATCTTTCTCATAATCAACGCCTTCCACATCAAAACCGTTTGTAGCAAGGAAGTCGTGTTTATACCCTTCAAGATCGCAGTATGACGTCAGATTTTCCTGTGTCACAGATTCCATACGCTGTGTACAGATTTTCTGAACTTCCGGATCCATCTCTAAATCATCAATGCGGATCCGGTGACCGCTGTCTGTCGGAACAGTACCGGCGGCATTGTCAGCTCCCGTATACAGACGTTCTGCAAAAAGCCGTTCCATCTGTTCAATACAGCCCTCATGCGTTCCCTTCTCTTTCATCACTTTAAAGAGAATAGAAAGATACAGAGAAATAACAGGAATAACTGCGCTGGAACGCGTAACGAGTCCTTTATTAACAGATACATAGGCAGCTCCTCCGACGAAAGCTTTCATCTGTCCGTCCAGATCACGGGCAGCCTGCTCCAGATCTTTTTTAGCCATACCGATTGTCCCGTCACGGTAAATCTGATGTGTCTGTTCCGGTCCGATATACGAGTACGCAACGGTACGGCAGCCTTCTGCAAGGACACCTGCTTCCGTAAGCTGTTTAATCCAGCGCCGCCAGTCTTCTCCGCCCATAACTTTAACGGTACTTGCTATTTCTTCGTCTGTTGCAGGCTCTGCGGAAGATTCTTTAAGCGTCTGTGTCATGATATCAATGCATTTTCCACTGTACGTCTTTCCCTGTGGTTTTATAACTGATTTGTACAATACTTTCGTATCAGGATCAGTACGGACAGGACTGGCAAGACTATAAATAATCAGGTCGAATTTCCGGCCCAGTTTTTTGGCTTCTTCAATAATGTGTGCACGTGTTTCATCTGCATATGCGTCAGCATTCATTGTAACAGATATAAGCCCGTCCTTTTTTGCAGCACGGTCAAACGCCATGTTGTTATACCAGCCGGGCGTGCCGCCTTTTGTTTCAGTCGGTTGCTTTTCAAACGAAACACCGATTGTATCAGCCCCGTACTCAAACGCTGCTGAAATACGGCTTGCAAGTCCGTATCCTGTCGAACAGCCGAGAACGAGTACCATTTTCGGACCTTTACCGCCCTCTTTTGAAGTTTTTGTTCCGCGTTTTGCTTTCTGCGCCTTTACGTACGCAATCTGATCGTCTGTATCTTTTGCACATCCGGCCGGATGCGCGTTGATGCAGATACTGCTTCTTACCATAGGTTTAATAATCATGTAGGTTCTCCAAAAAAAGAAAATAACAGAGCTGCTGATAAAGTCCCGGGGGATTCAACCAGCGCGCCCCTGATTTACGCATTATACCGCTTTATTACGACGCATCCGTTATGACCGCCGAATCCCAGAGAGGCGCTCGCTGCTACGTCAATCCTGCCTTCAACACCCTTATTAGGTACATAGTCAAGATCGCAACCATGTTCAAGATCTGGATTGTCAAGATTAATCGTGGGAGGAAAGAAGTTATCGTTAATGGCTTTTACGCAAAAGAGGGCTTCTATAACTCCTGCCGCTCCAATCATATGTCCCGTCATGCTTTTTGTCGACGATATCTTCATTTTATACGAGTGGCTGCCGAACGCTGTTTTTATCATTTTTGTTTCAGCTTCGTCATTAGCCTGCGTGGACGTTCCATGAGCATTGTAATACTGCACATCCTCCGGTTTTACACCTGCGTCCTGAAGGGCCCGTGTAATACAGAGTGCACCGCCGGAACCATCAGGAGTTGGTGCGGTAATATGATATGCATCACTCGAAGCTCCGTAACCGGCAAGTTCTGCATAAATGTGCGCACCGCGTTTTTTTGCATGTTCAAGCTCTTCCAGTACAAGGACAGCGGAACCTTCCGCCATAACAAAGCCGTTGCGTTTTTTGTCAAACGGACGACTCGCTTTCTGAGGATCGTCGTTGAACGTAGAAACAAGAGCCTGCAGTACCTGAAAACAGCTGATTCCGAAACCTGTAATGCACGCTTCCGTTCCGCTGCCCAGACAGATGTCAACGCGTCCGCTGCGTATCATATCCATTGCAAGCCCCAGAGAATCAGTTCCTGATGCACAGGCAGTGGAAAGTGTCCAGACCGGACCATGAATACCCAGCAGCATGCTTACGTTTGCCGCTGCTTCATTTTCAAGCATCATCGGAGCGGTTAGCGGAGGAACCCGGTTTGGACCGAACTTAGGATCACAGTATCGGGTAAAACCGCTTTCAAGCGCATCAAATCCGCCTATTCCTATTCCTGTAATAATTCCTGAATTATCCTGGCCGAAGGTTGTATTGTCGTAGCCGGCATCGTGTACAGCCTGAATACATGCGGCCGTAAGAAATTTCGTAAACCGCGCCATTTTACGAATAAGCTTGTGATCAACGTCATATGCGTCAAGCGAAAAATTTTTTACCTCTGCTGCAATTTTTACAGAATAATCGGCTGCATTAAAAAGAGTAACAGGCCCTACTCCGCTTTTTCCGGAACGAATACCAGCCCATGTTTCTTCAACCGTATTTCCAAGCGGCGTAACAGCGCCAAGACCGGTAATAACTACACGTCGTTGTGACATTATAAACTCCAAGGCACAAAATATCGCAGCAGGGTTTTATCCCCTTCATACGAATAACACTGAATAATGATCTGTGCATTATTCAGTGTTATCCTTAGTGTACCTAGGATGACATTTTCCGTCAATATGTCAAACTTTCAGAGTTGAAATAAGGAAGAGATCGTTTCTGTTCGGTTTTTTAGGAGCGGTACCGTTATCTTTTTCACGAATTTCGACGCGCCTGATTTTTCCGCTTATTGTTTTTGGCAGTTCTTTTACAAATTCTATAATACGCGGATGTTTATAACTGGCTGTCTGATGCTTTACATAGTCCTGAAGTTCAATTTCAAGATCCTTCCCCGGTTTATATCCTTTGTTAAGTACGATTGTTGCCTTTACAAGTTGTCCCCGTTTCGGATCTTCGACGCCGGTGACGGCACATTCCAGAACCGACGGATGCTGCATAAGCACACTTTCAACTTCAAACGGACTGATGCGGTAACCGGAACTCTTGATAATGTCATCGGTACGTCCCACAAACCAGATGTATCCGTCTTCATCAAAGTAGGCGGTGTCTCCGGTGTGATACAGTCCGCTGTCGAACGCAGCAGCAGTAAGTGAAACGTCGCGATAATATCCGGCAAAAAGACCGAACGGTCTGCCTTTATCGACATGAATTACAATTTCGCCTGTTTCTCCGGCTTTACACTTTTTACCGTCTACATCAATGATATCAACATCGTATCCGGGAGCAGGTTTTCCCATTGAACCCGGTTTTGGCGTCATACCGGGGAAGTTACCGACAATCACCGTAGCTTCCGTCTGTCCGTATGCTTCGAACATTCTGATTCCGGTCTGTTCATAAAATTTATTATACACTTCCGCATTAAGAGCTTCGCCGGCTGTTACACAATACGTAAGCGCCGATAAATCATATTTTTTTAAATCCTGCCGGATAAGATACCGGTATACGGTCGGAGGTGCACAAAACGTCGTTATCTTATAATGAGAAATTTTCTGGAGCATCTTATCCGGTTTAAAACTTGTCATGTCGTATGCAAAAACTGCAGAACCGGCAAGCCACTGCCCGTAAAGTTTACCCCATACGGCTTTTGCCCATCCTGTCTCGGCAACGGTAAGATGCACACCGTTGTCCACAACGTTCTGCCAGTACTTTGCAGTAACTATATGTCCGAGCGGATATACAAAGTTATGCTGAACCATTTTCGGATATCCGGATGTGCCTGAAGTAAAATACAACAGCATAATGTCTTCATTATTTGTCGCAGCTTCTCCCGACGGACGCGGAAAATCAGCTTTATATGTATCGCAGACACTGTGAAAATTAATCCAGCCGCTGCGGTCGGGACCAACTGTCACAAGTGTTTTTACAGTAGGCGACGATCCAAGAGATTTTTCAATTTCCTTCTGAACCCCCGGCTCGTCAAACGAAACAATCATCTTTATTTCGGCAGCATTGTTACGATATTCTATGTCTTTTGCCAGCAGCTGGTCTGTTGCAGGAACAACTATAGCTCCGATACGGTGCAGTGCAATAATGAACCACCAGAATTCGTAACGGCGGCGAAGAATAAGCATTACCGCATCACCTTTTTTTATTCCCTGTGCGGCAAGAAAATTTGCAGTCCGTTTTGACATTTCCGATATATCCGAAAACGTAAAAATATGTTCTTCATCTGAATCATCACACCAGACAAGTGCACGTTTTTGCGGATCATCTTTTGCATAGCGGTCAACAACATCATACGCAAAATTAAAATTTGCAGGTATCCTGATTTTAAAATTCTTTTTCAAATCATCATAGTCCGTATACTCACGGGCGTTTTCAACAAATTCTTTGTACAATACCATTTATCAGTTCCTTATAAAAAAAATCCAGCTGATTATATATATTAGACACACCGGATATAAAAAGGTTGCATTTTATTATGCAGTGTCTGCCGCTGCATGTCAAAATCTGTTTGTAGTATTCTTCAAAGCAATATGATATATTTTTCCCCATGAGAACTTTGATACCTGCACAATCACCGGATGTACGGAATTTTTACCATGCACTTTTTATTTTAGTCGGGCCTATTGCACTTCAAAACCTGATAACGGCCGCTGTCGGCTCCGCAGACGTTATAATGCTCGGTTATGTCGGACAGACTGCAATAGCGGCGGTATCGCTTGCAGGCCAGATACAATTTGTACTTATGCTTTTTTTCACCGGAATGTCGTCGGGACTTATCATGTTAACCGCCCAATACTGGGGGAAAAAGGACTCGGACTCAATTGAAACACTCACCGGCATAGCCATGCGGTTATCCTGTACCACAGGAATCATTTTTACCATTGCGGCTTTTATGTTCCCCCGGAATCTCATGCGCATCTTTACTAACGATGAAGCGCTCATTTCTTCAGGAGCAGAATATCTGCGTATCGTAAGTTTTTCATATTTCCTGCTCTCAATTTCACAGATCTTTCAGGCAGTATTAAAAAGCATCGAACATGTAAAACTGGTCACTGCACTTACGGCAAGTGCGCTCATTCTCAATGTATTTCTTAACGCAGTTTTCATTTTCGGACTTTTCGGCATTCCGCGTTCCGGAATAAAAGGTGTAGCACTGGCAACAACGATTGCACGTGTAATAGAACTCATACTGACAACCGCAGCTTCTCTGTATGTCAAAGGTATTCATCTTACTCCGGCTGTTATTCTGAAACGCAATAAACTGCTGCTTAATGATTTCTCACGGTTTTCACTCCCTGCGCTCGGTAATGAACTTGTATGGGGAGCTGCATTTTCCATGTATTCAGTAATTATGGGCCATCTTGGAGAAGATATTGTTGCGGCAAACTCTGTCGTCAACGTTGCCCGCAATCTGGCTTCTGTCCTCTGCTTCGGAATGGCATACGGCGGAGCTATCCTCATAGGTAAAGAGATGGGGTCAGGAAATCTGGAAAATGCAAAAAAAGATGCATCGCGTCTCTGCCGCAGCACAATTGCGGCAGGTGTACTCGGAGGCATTCTGATGGTGTTATGCCGGCCGCTTGTATTTAAAATTGCGGTTCTTACACCTCAGGCAACAAGTTTTCTGGGTACGATGGTATATATCAATGCATGCTCAATAGTAGGAGCGGCAATTAACACTGTCATGATATGCGGTATTTTCAGGGCCGGCGGAGACGCTAAATTTGGTTTTATTCTCGATATAATTTCCATGTGGTGTGTTTCCGTACCACTCGGACTGCTGTGCGCATTTGTATTTCATCTTCCGCCGATTCTTGTATACTTTGTACTGTATCTTGACGAATTCGAAAAAATGCCGGTAATTGTTCATCATTACCTGAAAGGTACGTGGGCAAAAAATATTACGCGTGACTTTTCCGGATGCGGCAATGTTTGACCTTATTCAGGCAGGAGAACATACCTATTATATTGAGAACCCTGCACGGGTAGGTATCTATCTGGACGGAACGGATGCATGGCTCATAGACAGCGGCTACAGTGATACTGCCGCGGAGCTTATATTTGATATCATTGCAGCACATAAATGGAGCCTGAAGGGCATTGTCGTTACTCACTCGCATCCTGATCATTCAGGAGGCTGCAGCTGGCTTCAACAGAAGACAGGCTGCAGTATTTTTGCACACGGGCTTGAAGCCGCGCTTATACAACATCCGGTCGTACATCCGTCAATCTCATACGGAGGATATCCGAGCAGAAGCATCAGAGGCAGAGGGATGATGGCAGCTCAGTGCACAGCAGAGGAAATGACAGGCAATATCCCTTCCGGACTGGAAATTATTCCGCTGCCCGGTCATTTTTTTGATATGGTTGGAATACGTACAAGCGACGATATTATTTTTCCTGCCGACAGCATCTGCAGTGAGGTAATACTGAAACGATACGGAATTACATTTCTGTATGACGCAGAAGCATATGTCAGCACTCTCGAAAAAATCGCTGCCATGAAAGCGGCGCTGTTCGTTCCGTCACACGTCATACCGGTAAACGACATCAGGGAACTTGCAGCACTGAATAAAGCAAACGTCCTTTCCGTCGCCGATAACATCACCGGCTGGTGCACAACACCCGTTACATTTGAAAAACTGCTGCAGAAAGTCTTTACCGGATACCGGCGTACGATGAATTTTGAACAGTACTGTCTTGTCGGAAGCACACTGCGTTCATATCTTGCATGGCTGAAAAACTGTGGCAGGGTACAGACTGCGTTTTCGGACAATAAAGAACTCTGGTACAGTACACCGATCAGCTGATAGCTTTGCTCATCCAGCGCCTTGAATGCCAGCGCAGCACCATAACGACACCGCGGGAAAATTCATCACTTCCGATGCTCCACCACACAGCCGTAAGCCCGTAACCAAGTTTCATCCCAAAAAACCAGCTGCCTGCAACCATTATTCCCCACATTGAACATATACCGTAAAAAACCGGAAATTTTACATCCCCGCTTCCTTTCAGCGCAGATATCGTAATAAGATTCATTGAACGACCCAATTCGTAATAGATACTTATACGAAGTAATATTTTAAGTCTGGATATAACATCAGGATCATGCGTAAACAGCGAGATAAGTTCCGTACTGAACAGATTAATAATCAGTATTACGGCAAGAGAACAGCACGAACCTATAAACTGGTATTTATAAACTTTCATGTATGCTGTATCTGATTTTCCCGAACCGACAAAATACCCCGTTTTTATTTGAACCGCAACACCAATTGAGTTTGCCAGAACATATACATAACGCACAATTGTCTGTGCATATACCAGAGCCGACATCGAGGCCGTACCAAGCGTCGATACCATTGCCATAATAACAATCTGTGCGACGTTATAGCTTATACTCTCCCCGGCAGTCGGAATACCAATTCTGAGAACAGTCACGTAGCTTTCCCTGTCGAACTTAAACAATCCCTTAAGAGGCATCTTTACTTCGGAATGAGTCCGTATCATGTACATATAAATGAAGCAGGAAACAACCTGAGATGCGACGGACGCCCATGCAGTCCCCGTGACTTCAAATCCGTTTTTAATAACGTATATTGCCAGTGCATTTCCTGCCAGATTAATAATATTCGCAAAAACAGTGCCGATGAGTGCGTCTTTCGTGTAGCCGTATGCACGAAGCACAGCCCCCTGAAGCATGTTGAACGCAGTTGCAAACGCTCCTATTCCGCCGAAAATAATGAAATATTCCGCTGCAAACGTACGAACGTCGTCTTCGATGCGGTACATGGACAGCAAAGGCTTTGTTGCAAGAATACCGAATAATGTAACTGCGGCAGCAATATACAGAGCCATCGCAGTACTCGCTTTCGTTACCCGTTCGGCTTTTTCCGATCGGCCGGCACCTATATACTGTGCAAGAACAATACTTGCACCGGTACAGATAATATTGAACAAAAGCTGCGTAAAAAAAATATACTGCCCCATCATACCGACAGCGGCAACCGCACTGTCTTTATATGAACTAAGCATTAGAGTATCAGCAGATGCGACAAGAGTCCGGAAAAACGTTTCTCCAATAATGGGAAGCGTAAGCTGGAACATTGGAAGTGCTGCTCTGTTGACGACAGCGGCAGATTTCAGCTGCGCTGATCGATTTTTCCTGATAAAATTCATAAAGCCTCATGCATTCAGCACGGCTCAGAGTATAACATTCAGCGAGTAATTGCAATTCAAAACGGAAATGCAGCGGCAGTCGTATGCCCGCCGCTGCATTCAGACTGCGTTATGCACCGTTTACTTTCCTGTCCCGAACCGCTGCCGCGACCGCGGCAATAACTTCGCCGCAGGTTTTGTCTTCATCCCCCATATGTTCAGTTTTCTGCTGTTCTTTACATACATCTTTATCAAGACGAAATGCGTGGACAACTGCATGCAGTACATGCATCAGTATAATCATGATCGTTAGAAAAACGAAAACAACGCCCATCCCCAATACCGTAAGCAGCCCGCTCTGCTGCAGCATCTGTGTAATTGTCATTCTGCCACCTCCGTTTCAAACCCGAAACTTTCTTTCTTTATTCTGTCAATTTGCCCGTGATTTTTAACTTTATTCATAAGGGCAATAAATCCGCTCGAAATAAAAATCGACGAATAGCAACCGCTCAGTAATCCGATATTCAATGCAGAAGCAAAATCTTTAATACTTCCGGTTGTGAAGACGAACAATGCAACGGAAGCAAACATCGTCGTTACTGTCGTGATAATCGAACGGCTCAGCGTATCAGAAAGAGATTTGTTGAGCAAAAATATAAAATTTTTTTCATCAGGATATTTCTTTACGTTTTCCCGCAGGCGGTCAAGTATAACAACCGTCGCATTTATCGAATAACCGATAATCGTAAGAATCGCAGCAATCGTTGTCGTCGTAAATTCCATGCGGGTCCATACGACGAATGTCATCATAATAAGGGAATCGTGAATAAGTGCAATTATTGCACCGAACGCATAATCCCAGTGGAAGCGGATAAACGCATACAGCCAGATAAGGACGAGTGTCGCGGTAACAAGCAGAATTGTATTCTTAACAAGCGTTGTAGAAAATTGCGAACCGATGTAATTGGTACTTATTTCCTGTACATTTTCCTTCCCGAACGCATTGTACAAATCATGAAGTACAGCATCTGTCTGTACCTCATGATTCGATGTACCGGACGTTCCGAAACGGATTTGAAAAGTTTTTCTGACTGACGTTTCCGTTCCGGTTTCTTTTACTTCTGCGTCCCGCAGCGATATAAGAGAGTCTCTGACATCGTCGGCAGAAATATTTTTCCCGGCCGGCTGATCAATTGAAATCTGCTGAATCAGTCCCGGTTTAAATTCCAGCCCGAAATTTATTCCTTTGAATATTATACCGAATATTCCGCTCAAAATAATGAGCGTACTACAGACAGCGCAGGGAATAAATGCCCTGCTGAAATGAATTACCTTCTTCATATATTTTTATGTTTCCTGAGAAAATTTCGTATACGTTCGACGGCCTTAAATACAAATTCGGGCAAAATCACACACATACCTATCCCGAACACAGCCGTCAAAACTATCTGTGTAAACATGTTTTCCATAAATACACATCCTTTTAAAACAGAGAAGATTAATAATTTTACGGAATGTAACAGAGATTTTCAGACAAGCGTCTGAAGCGTTAATATGGTATCAAGATATTTATTTTCAAACGTTGTGTATTCATCCCTCTGATGCAGAAAAGCCGGTTTCAGGCTGAGTTGAGGGATACATGCAAAATCCGTCGTATATGCGTGCAGATCAATTTCCCCGCCGGTTCGTAAGGGGGCCGACTGCTTCTGCTGCACAATTCTTAGTTCATTGAATTCAGGTTTCTGAGCAGACATACTGCCGGCAGCAAGGACTGCCCCTGTATGTTCCGCTGCAGTTTGAAGGATTACCGCGCTGCTCTGTGCTGTATACACACTGTAAGCACATGTATATCCGGCGACGGATATTAACGCGAGAATCAGCGAAAAAAGAGTACAGAATTTTCTGCACATCATATTTATATAGTAATTTATAATCAAAAAAGCTTCAACTGATAAATACGTACTTCAATTTAGCGGTATCCGTCCGTCAGTTCTGTATCTACGGACAGAGGATCTGTTATTTTGTCTTCTGGAACGCATAACGGTCAGTACCGTCGTAAGTATGAATAATACCACAGCGTGTAAAATCAAGCTTTGCAAGCAGATGCTGCATCGGAATATTGTCCGCGTGTGTGTCTATGCGTACATTTCCGCATTGTTCAAATGCCCAGTTCAGACAGAACGCAGCAGCACCCTTCACATCATGCGCCGACGCAATACGGTGAACCACGCCGTAAAGCCCGTCGTTAAGCCAGTCCCCGTTGTAAATTTCCGCATACGTTTCGTCCGCACCGGTCTTAAAGACAAACACAGCGGCTATCGCGTTTCCATCGACGCATACGTAACTGATTCCCCCGGAAATATCGTTTTTTACCAGATCTTCTGTCGGATAAAAGTTTCCCCACTGATCAGGATTACCGTGCTCTTTCATGAAATTCCGGGCATCAGCATAAATATTCATTACTGCATTAAAATCAGCTGGTGTTGTTCTGCGTATCTGCATAGATAAAATATAACGGGATTCAGCCGGCAGAGCAACAGGACCGTTTCTACCGCAGGATTCCTGTCCGTCCTGCATTCTGTAAAATAATTGTTTCCATTTCAGTACAGCTTATCCGCTTTACACCTGCCATATCACCTACAACGCGTTTTATTAATTCCGGCGATGAATCTGTGCCTCCCAGCCACGGTTCGCCGGCAGGATTATCTGTTTCTGAAAGCAGCAGTTCAGGAGGTGTCATTGCAAGCAGCCGGCGTACATGTCCGGAATATCTTACTTCACAACCAAATGTCTGCATATATCCACGTGAAAGAAATATTTTGTACACATTGATGGGACCATCATACCAGTGAATTACCGGTTTTGCTCCGGGGAAATCAGCTAGTATATCTGCAACGCGCTGTTCCGCACCCTTCGTATGAATCACACAATATTTTCCCGTACGGCTGCAGTGATCAAGTATACAGCGGAATACACGCTCCTGCACATGATGCGGTATTTTCTTCTCCCACCAGAAATCAAGACCGATTTCCCCGATAAGCGGCGATGCGGCAAGAAACGGTTCAAGGTACGACGTAAGTCCGGCTTCATTATCGGGAAGTCCGGCACAATATGACGGATGTATACCGAATGTTGGTACTATCAGTTTTTTACCGGATACGTTCACCAGTCCGGCAGCAGCAAGCGATTTTTTCCAGGACAGAATATCTACAGACGCTGCAACTGTAAAGATTGTATTACATATAATGCTGTGGAGCGCATCGTTCAGACAGGTTCCTTCCGTATACATATGGAGATGCGTATGGAAATCAACAAACATTATAAACGTACCTGAAGCAGCTTCCATGTTCTGAACGCGGCATCTTCAATAAGTTCCGGTGCGCGCATCATTGCTTCGCTCAATTCCATAGGGGCATTTGTCGTACAGACAACGGCATCAATTCCCAGTTTATACAAATCTTCCGTTCCTTCACCAATGCTTCCTGCAATGGCGACAACGGGAAGTCCGTATTTTTTTGCAAGCCCCGCAACACCTGCAGGAACTTTCCCGTATCCTGTCTGACTGTCGATTCTTCCTTCGCCTGTTATGACAAGTTGTGACGAACGCATACTTTCTTCAATACCAGTCTCATGCAGGACTAGTTCTATACCACTGCACAGTTCCGCATTACAGAATGCACGAAGCCCGAATCCGAGACCGCCGGCCGCACCGCTCCCCTTTGCAGACGCCGTAGATTCTTTTCCGGAGCAGGCTGCAAGATTTACGAGTCCTGCATCAAGTTCCGCGACCATCTCTGGCACCGCACCTTTCTGTGGGCCGTACACCGCAGCTGCACCATTTTTACCGTATAAAGGATTTTCTATGTCGCACGCTGCAATAATAACGGCATGCTGTAACAGCGGTGTTACCTGTGACATATCTATTGATCTTATTGTCTGAAGATTTTTTCCGCACGGTTTAACAGACTTTCCCTCTTTATCAAGGAAGCGGTATCCAAGCCCGCTCGCCATACCGATACCGCCGTCATTCGTTGCGCTTCCGCCTATACCGATAAGAAGCCTCGTACACCCGCTGGCAAGCGCATGCATTATGAGTTCGCCTGTACCGAGCGTTGTTGTTTCCATGGGGTTGCGTTTTTCCTCAGGCACAAGTGTAAGCCCGCTTGCAGCAGCCATCTCGATTACAGCCGTGCTGCCCCGGCGGAGATACCGGGCAGTACGCATTTCAAACAGCGGCCCGTGGACAGAAACTGACACAAGTTCATCCCGACCTGTATGCAGCGTTTCTACGAGGCCTTCACCGCCGTCGGAAACCGCAAATTTATCACAGACGACAAGCGGATCAGCACGGTGAATACCTCTTTCTACGGCTTTTTCTGCATCAACCGAAGATATACTTCCTTTAAATGAGTCAATCGCCAGAGTGACTTTCATTTATTTTATCAGCTTACCCTTATCAATGAACAACTTTTTGTTTCCGTCTTCACGGTACGGCACAACTTCGGTATCCCATCTTTCCTGCGGTACATCTTCAATGCTCACCGAAAAATGTTCTATACCTCTGCCGAGTGCACGGCTCGCAGCTTCAACAACTTCCCGTGCAACAGCTGATTTTTGTTCATCGTCACGTCCCGGATACATCTGAATAACAATATGCGGCATACCATTCCCCCTGTATAATCCTGCAGTAATTTTATCTTACTATGCCCGTCCATACAACAGGTATAAACGCATTACTCTTTATGATATACTTAGATAATGCTTATTCGAAATCTGATATTCGACCTTGATAATACCTTATATTCCTCTACCGCAACAATGGATACCGGTATTACACACCGCATGCTTTCCTGCGTTGCCGATTTTTTCCATATAACGTATGATGAAGCTGTAATGCTGAGAGCTCAGCACCTTCCTGAATTTTCAACGACGCTGGAATGGCTGAGGCACGAAGGTTTTACTGATACCGAATATTATTTTTCCCGTGTGCATCCTGAAAATGAAGCTGATGAACTGCCTCCGGATCCCATACTCCGCCCTTTGCTCGTGTCAATCGCCATACCAAAATTAATACTTACTAATTCCCCGAAAGAACACGCCGACCGGGTACTCGCAAAATTAAATATAGCTGATTTATTCACCCATATCTGCGACATCAGAAGCTGCGGTCTGAACGGTAAACCATACGCAGGGGCATATCAGAAAGCACTTGCACTGTGCAATGGTACAGTTGATGATACGATTTTTTTTGACGATCAGTACAAATATACTGACGGTTATGAAGCACTTGGAGGAACTGCCGTCATAGTGGGTACAAAAAACGGCTCTCATCAGGACAGCAGTCTGCTTTCAGGCGGAAAGACGGAGCCTGTACAGCCACCGCACGCAGGCAGAACGCTCCGTATGCAGAGTATTCATAACCTGCCTGACCTCTTGAACCATGCAGCAATTTTGTAGTATAGTGTACAGGTTCTTATACGGGGATATAGCTCAGTTGGTAGAGCGATAGGTTCGCAATCTATAGGTCACCGGTTCGATCCCGGCTATCTCCATTCTATACTTATACATAATATGGTGTTTAAAAAAAACGTGCTTTTATAACGTTCTCTGACTACAAAGCGGTCAGAATTTTATATCAAAAGTGCAGATTCCGTTTATACCCCATACATCAAGAGGTTCCCGCAGATACTCTGCTGTACATTTAAGTACACCTTGTTCTGTCAGCCGGCGTTCATACCGTAGTCCGGCAGACCATGCATAACCCGTAACACCCGAATATTCCTGAATTCTGCCCGAAGACAGAGCTGCAAACGTATTCCTGTTTA
>Ga0172378_10002445_pt1 | contig 17413 bp, 16 predicted proteins | sample GrowelOW332metaG_FD_119755 | JGI IMG/M metagenome (GOLD analysis project Ga0172378, IMG submission 119755) | Groundwater microbial communities from an aquifer near a municipal landfill in Southern Ontario, Canada - Pumphouse #3_1 metaG | ecosystem: Environmental > Aquatic > Deep subsurface >... | reverse complement strand
CCACTTCCGCCAAACTTTCCACCGGCATGCAAAATTGTGAAAACAACAGTTAATGAAGAAGTTCCCGTTTTATGGTTTATACCAACAGGTATACCACGACCGTTATCCTCAACTCTAATTACTCCGCCATCAAGCAGATCAACTGTGATTTTGTCACAATATCCTGCTAGTGTTTCATCAATTGAATTATCCACAATTTCATAAACAAGATGATGAAGTCCCTTCTCACCTGTTGAACCAATATACATACCAGGGCGCTTTCTAACCGCTTCCAGTCCCTCTAAAACCTGTATGGAGTTTTCATCATAAGCTTCTGTTACAGGAGTATTGATGTCGTTATTGTTCATACTAATCTCCTCTTCAAAAATAAGTTTTCTTTTATGGGCATCTCTAAAAACCTGACGACTGTCAGATTGGTGTGGATTTTTTCACCAATCAAGTCAATTTTTTGCAGGAATACTTCCGTATTTCAAGAAAAATTGACGCAGAGTGGGAAAAAAAGACGTGCCAAGATGATGGGCGGGCGGTTTTTAGAGATGCCCTTATATTAAAGATTGGATATATAATCCGCTCTTCGTTGTAATGTTGATGTGGAAATCTGAGATATATAAACTCTGTTTTTACCTGAATTGTTGCACAAGATAAAGGATTTTGGGAGCTCATAGGTAATATTGATTACCTCTCCGGATTTTTCAGCCTTACTCAAAAAATTTCTTGTGTGTTTTGAAACTGTTGATGTGTCCAAATCAAAAATACCAATTACATCCTTAGACCAAACAACCGTTTCCTGTCCTAAATGAATATACATCGAGCAACCTCGTCATTCGTTTAATAAAATACCATCTTGCATTTTAAAAATCTTTCCGCCAACAAGATTTTTAATGTTTGACGGATCGCAACATGTTATAAAGACTTGTCTATTGTTTATATTGTTTAAAATATAGTTTTGACGTCCCGGATCAAGTTCACTCATAACATCGTCCAGAAGTGCAATAGGTTGCTGTTTTGTTATTAATTTTATTACCTCAGCTTCAGAAAGTTTTAATGAAAGTGCCGCAGAACGTTTTTGACCCTGCGAACCAAATATTCTTATTGACATATCATTTATTTTTATTTCAACATTATCTCTATGCGGTCCAATAGAGGTTGAAAGTGTGATTATATCATCCTTTCTGGCATTTTTTAGAGATTGACGAAATGTTTCTGAGTCCGGTGATCCATTGGAAATATATTCTATTTTTAAGTTTTCTTTGCCACCTGTAAAACCCCCATAAATAATTGGTACAAATTCACTAAGTCTTTCAACATATCTATTACGATATCTAATTATTTCAGCTCCAACAGTTGCAATATTGTTTTCAAACACCTCAACTAATCCCGAAAGTTCTGAGTGATATCTTAAATCTTTAAGCACAAAATTTCGTTGTGCCAAAGCTCGATTGTAAACTTTAAGTTTGTCTATATATGCGGGATAAAGTTGACAAATAGCAGTATCTAAAAATTTTCTTCTAACATTAGGACCCTCTGTAATTAAATTTAAATCAGAAGGAGAAAAAATGATTGCACAAATATTTCCCGCAAGTTGGGAAACACTTTGTAATGGGATTCCATTTAAAACAGCTGTGCGATTTTTTTCTATTTTAATTTCACAAGTTTGATTTCTTTTGTCTAAAAAAAAGTTTGTTTTAAGAGTTGCAACTGTTTCACTTGATGAAACGAGTTCGGAATCCCTGGCGCCACGAAAGCTTTTGGCACCTGTAAATAGCCAAACAGCTTCAATGAAATTGGTTTTGCCCTGTGCATTTTCGCCGTATATAACGTTTACGGCGTCACAGGGCTTAATCAAAATATTTTTCAAATTTCTGAAATTATTAATTGAAATATTATTAATATTCATTTTATACTATTTCAAAGCAATATTTGTCATATTCAACACTGTTTCCGGAACGGATTTTTTTACCCCTCATTGTGCAAACTTCACCGTCCACCTTAACCTCTCCATTTTGTATAACAACTTTTGCATGACCACCCGTTGAAACTGCTCCCTTATGCTTTAGAAGATCATCTAATCGAATATATTCTCCTCTGATTGTTACCTGTTCCATTATTATTCAGCCTTCAATCTCATTGGCATTACCATGTAAATAAAATTTTCGTTATTAATTGGTTTGATAATCATAGGAGATAAAGAACCATTAAAATTTAGAATAACCTCTTCATTTTCAGTTGCTTTTAGCGCATCTAATAAAAATTTGCTGTTAAAACCAATTTCAAATTCTCCGCCGTCAACTTTTGCAAAACAACTATCCGTTGCACGACCAACCGCTGTCGAACATGAAAAAGTAATTTTATCTTCCTCTATTTTGCAGCGAATTGGAGTTTTTATTTGATCATTAATAATGAGAGAAATACGCTCTATTATTGAAATTATTTGCTTTGTATTAATTTTTGCAGTTGTAGTAAATTCATAAGGCATAGATTCCTGATAATTAACAAATTCACCTTCGAGCATTCTGGAAATTAAACTGTATCCTCCAACATTTATTGAAACATGTCTTTTTCCAACGTCAATTTCAACATTTTTATCATTTTCAGTAATTATTTTAACAGCTTCTCCTATTGCTTTACCAGATGCAATAAAACTAATATCACCGGTTGATACTGTGTTTTCTTTTCTTATTGCAAGACGATAACCATCAACTGCAGTAAGACAAATAATATCTTTATAAATTTCAAAAAGTATACCTGTAAGAACAGGTCTTACTCCATCCCCTATTCCAATAGCAAAAATTGTTTGTCGAACCATATCTTTTAGTTGCTCACATGGTAGAAAAATCTTTTTTGAATTGTCAACAACAGGCATCTCAGGAAAATCACTTGATGTCATTCCAAGTATTTCAAAAACAGCAGATAAACTTTCTATTTTACACATAAGTCTATCATCAACTGAAATGCTTACAAAATCACCAGACATTTTTCTTAACATTTCACCAAACAATCTGGCATTGATAACCACACTACCTGTTTCTTCACATTTAATATCAATAACTTTAGTCATGCCTAAATCTAGATTATACGCTAGCATTGTTAAACATGAATTTCCAGCTATTAAATTAATTCCTTCTAAAACAGGAATAGTTGATTTTGTGGCAACTGCTCGTGAAAGATTTGTAATAGCGTCACTTATTAATTGACGTTCAACTGAAAATCTCATTTTATCAATTCCTTAATCGTTTTTTCGCATAATATTTATATTCTGTTTTAATTTTAAAATAATGAAAATATAAATGAATGTTTTTATTATTAATTAATAGTATTAGTAGTAGGGGGTGTTAATATTGCTAATAACCATAAAAAACAAGGCTATATAGCGCAAAAAACAGTTTTTAAATTGTTAATATCGAATGAATCATTTCTTGATAAACATTGTTAAAAATTTATTATTAACATACCTGTGTAAAAATATCTGTTAAGTTATGTTGAAAAGTGGATAACTCAATATATTTATGTAAACATGAGTAACCAATTGTTTAATAAAGATATTAACCCTGAAGATTTTTAATAATATCATCAATAATTTTCTTTTGAGAGGGATCTTTATCCAATAATTTTTGTATTTTATTGATAGTATAAAGGACGGTTGTATGATCTTTATTAAAACTTTTACCGATAGAGGTATAAGAAAGCTGTGTAAGTTCATGAACAATATACATAGAAATTTGTCTTGCATAGGCAATTTCTGAAGTTTTACGCTTTGAAAAAATATCGCTTTTTGAAATAGAATAGGTTCTTGAAACTTCGTCAATTATTTTATCGACCGTTATAGGTTCAGGCAAAGAATCATTGATAATATCTCTAATAAAGCCTTGAATAACACTTAGTGATAATTCTTTTTGATGAATAGTAACATATGCCTGAAGCTTTTTAACTACACCTTCCAGTTGTCGAGTATTCATTTTAATTTGCTCAGCAATATAGTAAGTCAAATCATCATTAAGAGGAACATTAAGTTGTTTTGATTTACTGTGAATGATTCCAACCCTTGTTTCAAAATCAGGTGGTGCAACATCTGTAAGCAAACCACTTTCAAAACGAGAACGGATACGCTCATCTAATGTTTTAATTTCCTTTGGGGGACGGTCACTAGTAACAACAATTTGCTTATTTTCCTGATATAAAGCATTAAAGGTATTAAAAAATTCTTCCTGTGTAGATTCTTTTCCAGCAATAAATTGAATATCATCCATTAAAAGGACATCAACAGTGCGAAAACGCTGATGAAAAAGATTAATAGTTCCGCTATGAATAGATTCTATTAAAGAATTTGTAAATTCCTCACCTCTTAAAAATTCAACCTTTTTGTCAGGAAATTTGCTTTCAATATGATTTTTCATAGCCAACATCAAATGAGTTTTGCCAACACCAGAGTTCCCATAAATAAAAAGAGGATTATAAACAACGGAAGGGTTATCTGAAACAGCAAGACAAGCAGCATGTGCAAATCTATTTGAGGAACCTACAATGAAATTATCAAATGTATAAAGAGAAGCCATATTGAAAGATGTTGGCTCAGTAAGAAAAACATCAGAACTATCTGATTGTGTTACAATAATATTAATTGAAATATTAAGACCGGATACATTGCGACAACTTTCTTCTAATATGTCTTTATAATTCATTTCAACAATTTGTTTTTTATAATCGCTGTAAATACCTAAAACTAAAACATTAGATTGTATAGTTATAGGTTTAAGATCTATAATCCAAACATTAAAACCAACTTCAGTAATTGTTTTTTTACAATCTTCACAGATTGCAACCCATAACTCGGCTAAAGAGTCGAGACCCATTATCATCATTCCTTCTATTGCTAATAGTTAAAAAAGTAAATAAAACTATTTAAATTTCACTAAATAAACACACATAAAAGTATAACACAAAATGAATATTGTTTCAATAAAATAAGCTACAAAATGCAGTAAATAATAAACAAATTTATAGCCATTAATCTATTTATTAATTTTTAAATATTAGGACACCACTAAAAACCTGATGACTGTCAGAGTTGGGAAAAAATACGCGCCAAGATGATTGGCGGGCGGTTTTTAGAAATGCCCATTATATAAAACAAATAGATAATTGACACTGTCATAAATAAATGATATTATAAAATTAGTAATTAAGTAACTTACTAATTTGATTAAAGGTGATGGATATGAAAATACCAACAACATTAAAGCACAAGCCGGTAATTGTTTCAGAAAATTATGATAATATTGATGGAAGATATTTTGGAAAATCAGATGCTAAAGGTTTATCTCTAGGGCTTGCACAGTGGAATGATAGAGGTAAAGTTGACATTTCAGCAAAAGTTTGGCGCTACACGGGAGAAAAATGGTCAAGGCAGTCAGAAGAACTTCCTATTCATAGAGTTATTGATTTAGCAATTTTAATATGCAGAGCAAAACAGCATTTTTCAGAAGCTTATCGTTTTCCAAAAATGTATGATGAAAATAAACCTGTAATTGACAGAATTGGCTTACAAGGAGACGCCATGACAGTTAAAATTTGTACTGACAATCAAATGATAGATGAAGATATTAAGCTTTTTGCAGATGTTCTTTCAAGAGACGATGAGCTTATTTCAGAAAGATTGCATCGATTAGCAAATATGTTGAATCAAATGGGATATGGCACAGAAAATTGTAAATGATAATAAAACGACTGCAATTGTTACTTGCAGCCGTTTTATTATCATTGAATGACATTAAAAATGATTTGAGCAAAAATGTAATAAGTGTAAAGAGTTAAATTAAATTATTGTACAATATGTATTATTTTTATAAAAAATATTGTAGTTGAATATTTTAGTAATTTTGAAAAACAACGATTTAATGCTAGGTAATTTACTATTTATCAGATAATGTAAATTTTTTAATAAGTTAAAATTACAAATTGTAAAATATATATAACACAAATAGTAAAATTTGTGTTATAATAAAAATACGTAATAACTTATAATTAAAGAAAAGGTAATTTTAGCTATACATTTTTTTAATGCGATTATCATTAAAAATCAAACTATATTATTAATTTTTATTATTCAACAGTCAAATAAAAGCAAACGAAAAGGCTGTTTTAAATTTGAGAGTGAGGGTAAAATCTATGTTTAGCGTGAACGATTGTGTTATGTATGGAATAACGGGTGTTTGTGAAGTTACCGACATTACGAAGGATAAATTAGTGGGAAATATAAAATCTGATTACTATGTTTTGCGTCCGGTCTTTGAAAATAATGCAATAATTATGACACCTATAGATAATCCAAAGGTTTTGATTAGACCGCTGATATCGCAAAGTGAAGCTGATAATTTGATTGAAAACATGCCGAGCGTAGAAATTGAATGGATTTCCAATGATAGACAAAGAAACGAAACGTTTAAAAATCAATTGCATACAGGAAGTTGCTGTGAATGGATGAAAATCATAAGGGCAATTCATAAAAGAAAAACTGATGTAACGGCATCTGGAAAAAAGTTACGCCAGTCTGATGAAAACTTTATGAAATCAGCAGAAAAATTACTATATGAAGAGTTTTCATATTCTTTAAAGATGCCTTTTGATGACGTTAAGCCGTACATTTTAAGTCATTGTAATTAATAAATCAAATCAAATCAGGTGTTTAATTACACCTGATTTTTGCTTTTATAAGCATAACAATCTTATTACCAATAGTTATTAATAATAAATTTTCAATAAGTTGCATTTTTTCATATTTAAGTGATACAATATGAGTGCTTATAATTTTAATGTTTTTAGAGATGCTCGTATATAATATAGATTTGTAGAAAGGAACGACTAGCAATGAAACTTACATTTGCAAAAAGCAATTATTTTCAAAATTGTTTGCAGGAGGTTTCAAATTCTGATAGGGCATTACAAATGCAACAATATGTGCAACACGGAAACACATCTACCTATGCTCATTGCCAACGAGTTGCAATTTTCAGTTATAGAATAAGTCAATTTTTAAATTTGAAGGTGGACAATAAAAGTTTGATTCGTGGTGCATTTTTGCATGATTATTATCTTTATGACTGGCACGTGAAAAATTTTGATCATCGCCTGCATGGTTTTAATCATCCTAATGTTGCTTTAAAAAATGCACAAGAAGATTTTTATCTTAATGACATTGAAAAAAACATTATTTACAGCCATATGTGGCCGCTGACTTTTAGAAGGTTGCCACGTTGCACGGAAGCACTGCTTGTTTGTATTGCTGATAAACTGTGCTCTCTAGGCGAAATTTTTTAAATTTCAGAAGTAAAAAATTAATATAAAAAATCAAGACCACGAAAAATATCTCGTGGTCTTGACTTTTTATAATAATTAAGAAAAGTACAGTTTTATCTTTTTGTAATACGATTGAACGGTTTTACAAGCACAGTGTAAAGAAAAACACTTCCAACAATGGCAACTCCGGCATTAATAAGTGTAGAACTTTGTCCTAATGCTGAGGCAACAAACGCGGCTGATGAATCCATTCCTGAAAACAAATAATAGAAATATTTCCATAAAAATTCACCAATAATGTTTATAAGCATTCCAAGTGTTACTGCCACCAAAGCAGCTGAAGTAGTCTCAGAAAACTTTTTTCTTAAAAAGAAAAACAAAAGACTGAAAAGTCCGATTATAAAAAACAATGGAAACAATATGGCGCTTTTACCTCTAATATCGCCAAATTCTGTCAGAGAATAAACAAGTATTGCTTCGCTTATCATAAGCGATATGATGATGCTTATAACTAAAAATACAGAAAGAAAATTATGTTTTTTGTTTAGCAAATTAAATACCAATCCAACGGTTAAACCAATAAGGAATTTTAAAATAATGGTTTTTGGAGCTGAATCGGGATATCCGTTAAGCAAATCAAAAAGTCCAAGGCCAATGGAACCCGACAAGCCTCCTTGCCAACCCCCAATTAGTAATGCTGCCAAAACGACAATTAAATTTCCAAAGTGAATGTACATTCCAGCAAACGGAATAAATAAAACTACTAATGAAATATAGCCAAGTGCCGCAAACAGAGCTATTAATGTTATATCCAAAATTGCTATTTTAGGTTTTTTTAAATTGGGTTCATTGTTTTCCATATAGATAACCTTCTCATTAATTAATTTCACTTGAACAACTTATAATGATATTATATAATTAAATTGTCCATTAATAAATACACAATTATGATTATTTTCAAAAGGACAGTTGGAGGAACAAATATGCTGGTTGAATTTTTACACATGGATAATCAAAACGAAAAACCGCTGTACGTTCAGCTTTATGAAGGAATTAAACAAGGCATTGAATCAGGTGATTTAAAACAAGGCGAACGTATGACGTCAATCAGAACAGCAGCAAAAGAACTTAATATCAGTCGCACAACAATCGAAAACGCTTATATTAAGTTGTGTATAGAGGGCTATATTGAAAGCCACCCGCAAATTGGCTACTTTGTTTTAGGAAACTCAAAGAAAAACATACAAGATAAAAAAAATGATACAATCAATAACCCTAGTACGATTATTTATGACTTTGGCACCGATAAAATAGAACTTAAAACGGCTGACCTTGATTTATGGAGAAAAATAATCCGATCAGTGTTGACCGATAAAAACAAACTTATATCTTATGGCGACGCACAAGGTGAATTTGAGTTGCGTGCCGCACTTTCCAATTATTGTTTTAAGGCAAGAGGTGTAAGAGCGTCAGCAGAAAATATTATTGTTGGAGCGGGAACAGCTACTTTGCTTAGTGTGTTGTGTGCGATTTTAGATAACAAAAAAAATGTATGCATTGAAAAACCGGGGTTTGTTCAGGCAGAGCAAATTTTCAGGGATTTCGGGTATACTGTGGTTAGTTGCGACACTGATAAAAACGGGGCTAAACTTACGCAACTAAAAAAAACAAATGCAGATTTGCTTGTTGAACTTCCGTCAACCAGATCAAAAATCAGTATAACATCGCTGGTATCAAGACGCAAAGCATTGATGAAATGGGCACAGGAAAAGGAAAACAGATTTATTATAGAAGATGATTATAATGGTGAGTTAAGGTATACTGCTCGTACCGTTCCGGCATTTCAAGGGTCAAACAGCGAAAAGATTATTTATATTGGAAGCTTTTCAAAACTTTTGCTTCCAAGCGTTCGTATTGCGTATATGGTTGTTCCAAATTCACTGATGCAAAAATATGATAAAATCAAAAACTTTTACAATCAAACATCAGGAAAGACGGAACAGTTGGCTTTGGCAAAGTATATTATTAGCGGTTCTCTTGAAAAACACCTCCGAAGATTAAGGAAAATTTATTATGGAAAAAGTCGCTTGATTTGTGACTCACTTGAACGGAACATTAGTGGACTTGTCAATTTGGTATTGGCAGAAACATCCCTTAGTGTTACAGTTGAAATTAATTCAAAATTTTCCTCAAAACAACTTTGTGAAATAGCTTTAAACAATGGAATCGTTGTATTGCCCATTTTAGGGGAGGAGAGCAACCCAAGGGTAAAATTGGGTTTCACTGCCATATCGGAGGAAACGATTGAAGAAGCAATAAAATCGCTTGAAAACACATGGAAAAAAGCGGGAGCATATTAATTGCAAAAACTACCAAATATAATATATGAATTCACATAATATTTTCAAACATTATGTAGAAAATAATGATAGTTACAGAAAACAGGAGGGATGAAAATGGCAAGATCAAGAAATAATTTTGTAAAAGGTATGGGCGCCGGAATGGCAGCTGGTGCGGTAGTAACAATTTTAGGAACAACCATGGTTAAAAAGAAAAAAAGCATTACTAAAACCACCGGAAAAGCTGTTAAGGTTGTCGGAGATATATTGGATGATATCCAAATGATGATGAAATAATGAGTGCCCAAATCCCCAAAACTTATTGTTTTGGGGGTATACATAGCACCGAATAAGTAAAGGTCATCTCTAAAAAATACTATTTGCTAGTTCTGTTTAAAGACTACAACAAAAAAAGGGGAGCAGTTAATTAAAACTTGCTTCACTGAATTGTATTTTTGTCTTTTATTAGTCGGGCAATATCATTTAAAACACGTTTTTTATCTGTACTCCAAAGTGGGGACACAAGCTGGTTTTTTGCACCGTCTCCCGTCAACCTGTGTATAACCATGTGTGGAGGCAAAATCTCCAAGCAGGAAAGCAAAATGTCTGAGTAATCCTCAAATGTCAAGGTTTCAAACAAACCGTTTTCAAAATCAACTGCCAAATCTGTTCCTTTAAGGACATGCAAAAGTTGCAGTTTTATGCCATCAGCTCCGCTTCTGCCCACATAATCAACTGTTTCCATCATCATTTTCTTTGTTTCTCCGGGTAATCCCAAAATCACGTGAACGACTACGTTTGTTCCAATTGATTTCAGGTTTTCAACGGCGGTATCAAAACACGGTAATTCATATCCACGGCGGATATAATCAGCAGTTTTTTTATGAATTGTTTGAAGCCCCAGTTCAACAAAAACGGGCTTGATCTTTTGAAGTTCCGAAATAAGGTGCAGTATGTCTTCTGGCAGACAGTCAGGGCGTGTTGCAACAGACAAAGCAACAATATCATCACTTTCAATTGCCTCGAAAAATATCCGACGCAGATAAGCAACATCTGCATAGGTGTTAGTGAAACTTTGAAAATATGCAATATATTTGGAGCCTACAGCCTTTTTTGCAACACGTTTCTTTGCGTTCTCAAGCTGCCCAGAAATTGACAGCTTTGAATCTTCAGCAAAAGTGCCGCTGCCATCCTCTCCGCAAAAGATACAGCCCCTTGTTCCACAGGTTCCGTCCCTGTTTGGGCAGGTCATTCCGCCGCTCAGCGCAAGCTTGTACACTTTTTGCCCAAACGTGTATCTCAAATAAGAATTAAGCGAATAATAAGGTTGATTTCCACCTGTCATGGCTATTTACCACCGCTGCATCTGTCATATTCTTCTTTAATTTTAAGATAATCTAAAAATGCTGCCGGCTTGTTATTTGGATTCCTCAGCAATGCCGCCGGATGAAATGTGCCCATGAATTTTATGCCGCCTTTTTCTATCCACTCTCCATGCTGAACTGTAACCTTGAAATTAGGATCGATCAGACGACAAGCGGCAACTCGTCCAAGGCAAATAATTGCAGATGGTTTAATTAGTTTAACTTGACTGCGCAAATACCCGATACATTTTTCGGTTTCAGCGGGTTTTGGGTTACGGTTCTTTGGTGGTCGGCATTTTACAATGTTTGCAATGTATATTTTTGAGCGGTCAAGCTCCACTGCCGCCAGCATTTTATCAAGCAATTGTCCTGAACGACCAACAAACGGTTTTCCGCTTAAATCTTCCTGCTCGCCGGGTCCTTCACCGACAAACATTATTTTTGCCTGTTCACAGCCATCACCAAAAACAACATTAGTGCGTGTTTCACAAAGTTCACACTCGCGGCAGATAAGGCATTTTTCTTTTAGCTCGGAAAAAGCGATAGAACTCATTATATATAATTCCTTTCGCAAGTAAAAAATATGTTTAAATCAATATTATTATACATTTTTGAGAAGCAATTTGCAAATTACCCTTGAAAACTTTCGGCTGTGTGTTAAAATAAAATGTAATTAAATAAAAAAGAGAAAAATAAGGGGATTGTATTAATATGGCTAAACCAGTATTGGTTGAAATTTCAGCACGTCACGTTCATGTTACAGAAAAAGATTTGGAAACTCTTTTTGGAAGTGGATACAAACTTAAAAATAAAAAAGATTTGTCTCAACCCGGTCAGTTTGCCAGCGAAGAAAGAGTTGATGTTGTCGGCTCTAAAAATAAACTTGCAAATGTTTCTATTTTAGGTCCGGTTCGCACCGCGACACAAGTAGAGATTTCGGCTACAGATGCTCGCTCTATCGGCATTGCTGCTCCAATTCGAGAGTCCGGACACATTTCGGGCAGTGGTGCTTGCAAGCTTGTTGGACCTTGTGGAGAAGTTGAACTTGCTGAAGGTGTTATTGTTGCAAAGCGTCATATTCATATGACACCAGAAGATGCTGAAATGTATTCAATTAAGGACAATCAGATTGTTAGCGTTGCTTTGAACACAGCAGAACGCAGTCTTGTTTTCGGTGATGTTGTTGCTCGTGTAAACCCAAATTTTAAACTTGCAATGCATATTGATACGGATGAAGCAAACGCCGCCAGTGTTCCAGGAAGCTGCATCGGCGAAATTTTGGACTAAACAGTTGAAAAAACTCGGAATTTATTTACACACACCATTCTGCAAAAGAAAATGTGCTTATTGCGATTTTTATTCGCTAAGTGGCAACAACGAGTTATATGACAAATATACAGCCGCACTCTGTGAACGTGTTGAGTTTTACGGGGCGCGGCTTTCGCGCTCTGCTGACACATTATATTTAGGCGGCGGAACGCCGTCACTTCTGGGTGGCGAACGCATCAGCAGAATTGTTTCCACGGCCAAAGAAAATTTTAGCCTTCAAAACGCCGAAATCACTTTGGAAGCTAACCCTGCCGACAACCTGGCAGACACGCTAAAAATTGCAGTGCAGAGCGGAGTTAATCGGTTGTCACTTGGTGTGCAATCGGCAATTCAATCAGAACTTAAAGCCCTGTCTCGCCGACACAATAACAGTGATGTGATTCGCACTGTTTCCGACGCAAGGGCGGCAGGGATTGAAAACATTTCATGTGATTTGATGATTGGAATCCCAGGGCAAACAGTTTCGTCAATTTGTGAATCCTTGGATTTTATTTTATTTCTCAACCCTAAACATATTTCGGTTTATATTCTTAAAATTGAGCCTGAGACCCCATTTGGGCGCACCAAATTAGAGCTCTTAAACTTGCCCAATGATGATATAACGGCAGATTTGTATTTAAAAGTCTGTGAAATTTTAAAATCGGAAGGCTTTATTCATTATGAAATATCAAATTTTGCTAAAGAGGGATACAGCTCCAAACACAATTTAAAGTATTGGAACTGTGAAGAATATTTGGGGTTAGGACCAGCAGCGCATTCATTTTTGAATGGAAAACGCACATATTATGAAAGAGATATTGATCAGTTCTTTGCTGGTGATAATCCGATTTTTGAGTCTGATGGCGGCTCTCGTGAAGAATATATAATGCTAAGACTTCGACTGTTGGATGGACTAAAGTTTTGCGACTATAAATCACTATTTGGTGAAGAATTTCCAAACGAAACAACAACAAAAGCTCAAGGATATGAAAAGATAGGTCTTATGACCATAACACAAAGTGGCATAGCACTCACAGAACGCGGATTTTTAGTTTCCAACAGCATCATTTCGTCTTTGATGTGAAGCCCAATACAACTCTGTGAAAGGTATGTTGTTTTACCCTTGTTGTTGTATTATTTGACAATTTATGCTATTATCTTGGTATGGTGTAAAAATCAGAGCATACATGATGGGCTTTTGTCTTTTATGTTGAAAACAAAGGGGTTAGGACAAATTGTTTACACGACAAAACAGCGTGGGGCTTTTCGGAATAGATGCATATATGGTTGGTGTTGAGGCTGATATTTCAAGCGGATTGCCCGCTTTTGATATTGTTGGACTGCCTGATGCAGCGGTGAAAGAATCCCGTGACCGTGTTCGTGCCGCTATAAAAAATTGTGGATTTACATTCCCGTTAGGAAGAATAACAGTCAATTTATCCCCTGCGGATGTAAAAAAAGAAGGCTCACTGTATGATTTGCCTTCTTTAATTGCATTGCTTGTAGCATCTAAACAGTTGGACGGAGATTTTAACGACTTCGCATTTATTGGAGAACTTTCGCTTGATGGGCAAGTAAGAGGAATAAATGGTTTGCTTGCAATGACTATTTTGGCGGCCAAAAAAGGTGTGAAGAAATTTTTTGTTCCACAGGTCAATGCATCGGAAGCAGCAGTTGTTGATGGAATAGAAGTGTACCCTGTTCACAATGTGCCACAACTTTTGGCGCATTTAACGGGCAGAGAGAATATTAAAAAACAAGATAAGCCAGATATTTCACAAGGAAAATATGAACACACACCGGATTTTTGTGAGGTTAAGGGTCAGTATGTTGCAAAAAAAGCACTTGAGGTTGCAGCGGCAGGCGGACACAATATTTTGCTGGTGGGTCCTCCCGGATCAGGTAAAAGTATGCTTGCAAAGCGCTTACCATCTATTTTACCACAAATGACTTTTGAAGAATCTATAGAAACCACAAAAATCCATTCTATTGCTGGCACTTTAAGTCCTGATATGCCCTTGATTACAACGCGACCGTTTCGAAGTCCTCATCACACGGTATCTTCTGCTGGATTGTCTGGCGGAGGAGCAATTCCGCGCCCCGGGGAAATTTCTTTGGCTCATAACGGCGTGCTATTTTTGGATGAACTGCCCGAATTCACCAGAATGGCAATGGAAGCACTTCGTGCGCCACTGGAGGATGGGCAGGTGACGATATCACGAGCGTCAGGTAGATTGACGTATCCTTGTTCATTTATGCTTGTTGCCGCCATGAATCCTTGCCCATGCGGATATTATGGGCATCCCACAAAACCTTGCAGTTGCAATGCAAATACAGTTGCAAGATATTTAGGGAGAATTTCAGGCCCGATGTTGGATCGCTTGGATTTACATATAGAAGTTCCACCTGTTAATTACGAAGAATTATCAGCAACGTCTAAGGAGGAAACTTCTGAAACAATCAGAAAGCGTGTGAACGCTGCTCGGAAAATCCAGCAAGACCGTTACAAAGGTTTTGGATTTGCTTGCAACGCAAGGCTGACACCTGCTATGTTGCAAAAGTTTTGCGTTATGACTCCAGCGGCAAATTCACTTTTGGAAAATGCCTTTAACAAATTAGGACTTTCGGCAAGGTCATATGACCGACTTCTTAAGGTTGCGCGTACACTTGCTGATTTGAATGATACTAATCTTATCGATGCACAGCATATTGCAGCAGCAATAAAATTCAGAAGCCTTGACAGGAAATATTGGGGACAATAAAAAAATATTTGTCCTACATTAGGGTTGATACTGCTGCTGTAACCTAGCAAATATCAAAAGAGTTAAGCGCATCTCTAAAAACCGCCTGCCCATCATCTTGGCGCGTCTTTTTCCCACCATTCTGCATCAATTTTTCTTGAAATACGGAAGTATTCCTGCAAAAAAATTGACTCGATTGGTGAAAAAATCCCCACCAATCTGACAGTTGTCAGGTTTTTAGAGATGCCCTTGAATATGTCAAACTGAATCACTATCGGCTAAAGCCGCTTAAAGTATCGGGAACATCGCCATTAATTTCGCTTTCCGCATACTGTTTTTTGATATCTACTCTAATTTTATAGTTTAATCAAAAAATGTCGACCTAAAGGTTTCGCCTGAAGGCGAGGGTTTTAACCCCAAGTACAAGACAATAAACTTTTGGTACGAATTTGAATTCAACTCTTGTGCGCCGTAAGAGCGCATGTTAAAATAAATTTAAGTATTAATTTGCATAGATTTTGATAGTATGAATGTCATATTTAAAATATAATATCTGCTGAAAATGGAGAGATTTCAATGTCTTTATCAAGCGCTTATTTAATAGATCTGTGCCAATCCAAGGCAACCTATTTCAAAGGTGTCTCGTATTATACCGATAACCGGGTACACATTACATCGAACAAGCTGGAGGATGGTGGAACCCGCATGGTCAGCGCGGCAATACGCGGCAGCGGCGGAAAGAGTTATCAGACGGCGTTCTTGCTTTCTTCCGACGGCGAAGCCATGACATCCTATCGTTGCAACTGCCCTGCGTTTGCTTCCTACAATGGGATTTGCAAACACATTGTAGCGCTCGCGTTGAGCACAAATAGCATTGAATCGCCAAAACCAGTCGCCGTCAAGACCGATAATGCGGCGCTGCTTATGTTCAGACAATATGCTCAGAAGACGATGCTGGACGTTTCTCCGCCTGCAACAGGCATTAAGCTAACGCCAACGCTTGACATATCAGAGCGGGTTCCCTCGGTCAGCTTCAAGGTAGGGCTTGACCGAATGTATGTGATTAAGGATTTGAATCAATTTGTAAACGAGCTACAAAGCAACCAATATCACGGGTATGGAAAACAGTTTGGTTTTATTCACTGTTTGAGCGCGTTCGATAAGGAGAGTGCACGGCTGGCACAGTTTCTATCGAGTTACTACGATCAATATAATTACATGTATGACAACGGCTACTATTATGGCAGTGGAGATCGTTGCCGCAACATGTATTTGCCTCCGTTTATGCTGGAACCGTTTCTCAATCTTCATGAGGGGAATTCCATTGCAGTTGAAACCGAAAGAAAAGGTAAAACCTATACCGTTCGGTCCGAAAATCCACGCCTAAGATTGCACATTGACCATCAGGATACTGGCGGTTATACAATACGTCTGCCCAAGCCGTTTAATGCCCTTATGGGTGACACATGCATTTATCTGGCCATAGATTCTATTATTTACAAGTGTGATTCTGCGTTCAGCAACGCCACACGGGAACTTTTCAATTCGCTCGAAAAAGCTAGTGGACGACAGTTCACCATTGCTGAAAGCGATATGCCAACATTGGCTGCAACACTCCTGCCCATGCTGAGTCCTTATTTGCCTATTGTCTCAAACAAGGATCTTTCCACTTTTCAGCCCCCCGCTCTGCAAAGTATGGTCTATTTCGATATGCCCTCACCTGAGCTTGTAACCGCGCGCTTGGAGCATCGTTATGGTGAAAAGGTACATATGGGCTTCCAAAACAAGGATATTCGCCAGTCACTGGATTTAAAGGGTGAAGCCAAAATCGAGAATCTGATGCTTAATTATTTGAAAGAGGAAAGCACTCCAGGCCAACTGATTGTTCAAGGGGATGAAAAAGCGCTTTATGAGCTGGCGGATCACGGCGTTTCCGAAATTTCTCAGCTCGCGGAGATATTTGCGACCGATGCATTCAAAATGATGCGTGTCAATCCCCCAGCGGCGGTGAGCGTCGGGGTTCGTGTGGAATCCGACCTTCTGCGCCTATATTTTGACGTGCAGGGTATGGATCTCTCCGAACTGGAGCAGGTGCTTAGCTCGTATCGCAAAGCAAAAAAATATCACCGCATGCGCAATGGTTCTTTTCTGAATCTTGAGGATAGCTCGCTATCGGAATTCTCCGAACTGGCGCAGGGAATGGATTTGACCGCGAAGGAAATTATGTCGGGAGAACTTTCCGTCCCTAAATACAGGGCGCTGTATTTAGATGCCCTGCTCAAGCAGAGTGAGCGCATCCAATACAACCGCGACGGCGCGTTCAAACAGATAATTCGCGATATGCATGACGTCAGCGATGCGGACTATG
>Ga0172378_10002444_pt1 | contig 17417 bp, 12 predicted proteins | sample GrowelOW332metaG_FD_119755 | JGI IMG/M metagenome (GOLD analysis project Ga0172378, IMG submission 119755) | Groundwater microbial communities from an aquifer near a municipal landfill in Southern Ontario, Canada - Pumphouse #3_1 metaG | ecosystem: Environmental > Aquatic > Deep subsurface >... | reverse complement strand
CTAAATTCTAACCCCTTTGATTTTTCTTCTATAGAATGCGGTGCGTGGTCGGTCGCTATGATATCAATAGTACCATCGTTAAGCCCTTCTATTAAAGCATCTCTATCTTCCTTACTTCTTAATGGTGGATTCATTTTATAATTACCAGTTTCTTTCAAATCATCTTCACAAAGTGTAAGATAATGCGGTGCAGTTTCGCAAGTTACATTTAGTCCATCTTTTTTTGCTTGCCTAACAAGTTCTACACTCTCTTTAGTAGATATATGGCAAATGTGATATCTACAGCCTGTTTGCCTAACTAGTTCTATGTCTCTTTTAATTGGCAAAAATTCACTTGCACTAACTATTCCTTTATGATTGTTCGCATCAGCATATTTACCTGCGTGAATATAACCGCCATTAAGTAAAGTATTATCCTCACAATGTGCAACAATAATTTTGTTTAGTTCCTTTGCTTTAAGCATTGCTTTTTTCATAATGTCATTATTTTGCACGCCTTTACCATCATCACTGAAAGCAATTACTTTAGGTGCCAAATCGTCCATATCGCTTAAAACTTCACCGTTTTCGCCTTTAGTTATTGTACCATAGGGCAAAACATCAATTACCGCATCTCTATCGATTATGTCTTGTTGAATTTGTAAATTTTCCAAACTATCAGGTGCAGGATTAAGGTTCGGCATACTAAATAAACAAGTATAGCCATTTTTCCTTCCTTCCAGTGTTCCTGTATAAATACTTCCCTTATAAAAAAAACCGGGCTCCCGTAAATGCGTATGAACATCTACAAAGCTCGGTATAATAATTAGATTAGTTGCATCAATAGATTTACTATGTGGCGAACACGAACAAAAATTGATTTTTGAAGGAACATTAATCCCTTTATCAATAAAAATATTACCTTTTTCAAACATACCCTTATTATAACAAGTAGTATTCGTTAGCAATATCAATTGTTTGTACCCTCCCACATTTTTCTTATTATATCATATATAAATAATTAATGTAAACATATTAAGGCATATTTTTACAATTTTAGAAAAAAATTTTTTTATCTCTACCTATTGAATATACTATAATAAAATTCATTATTGCAAATTAAATAAAATAATGTTATCATTGCATTATATGTATTTTCTATACTTATAATAAATTTTAATTTAGGAGACATTATCATGATAAGTTTCAAGAAAAGAGTTGACCGAGATTTGTCTAAACCTTTTGTTAAAAATTCTCATATTTTTGCACTTGGTGGTGGTGATTTAGGTTATAGCTTGATAAGTTGCACCGTAGCAACTTACATAATGACATACGGCACAATGGCGATTGGTATTTCTGGCACACTTATGGGTTTAGCTATTGCTATCGGAACAATCTTTGATGCTTTATCCGACCCAATTGTTGGATATGTATCTGATAATTTTAGTAGCAAGATTTTTGGTAAAAGACATTTATTTATGCTAATTGGTCTAATCGGCGTTATGATATCTTCATTCGCTATATGGTTTGTACCGATGAATTGGTCAGAAATAGGAATGTTTTTCTGGTTTACAATTTGGTTAATTTTGTTAAGAACTTTTAATACCTTTTATTTTACTCCTGTCGGAGCGTTTTCTGTAGAAGTAAGTAATGACTATAATGAAAGGACAACTATTCAAACTATTCGTTCTATATTCTATATTATAGGTATGATAGCTCCAGTAATTATTATGGGAAGTTTCCAAAATAAACACGCAGTTTTAGATGCAGTAACTGGCGAAGTATTGGTAAAAGGACAATTTATCGCAGCAGGTTATAAAGAATTTGCTATTGTTGCTATAGTAATTTGTGCAATAACAACTATTTTCCTTATGATTATGACTTTCCCCGATATCAAAATGGTTAAAGCTAGGGAAGCTAGGTTACATCCCGATGATGGTACACCAAGAATTAAAAAATCATTAAAAGAAGTAATTATGGGCTTTTTCTCAGTATTAAAAATTGGTAATATGCGTAGTATAATTTTTGGTTATGCTATCTCTATGATAAGTGCAACACTACTTATTTCAATTGGGTTCCACGTATTTACTTTTACTTTTATAATGAGTACAACTCAAATGTATGTTCTAATGGGCTCAATGCTAGGTATGACTATATTTGGACAACCACTTTGGGCTGTTATAGCTAAAAAACTAGATAAAAGAAAATCCCTACTTATTGGACTTAGTCTTTGTCTAATTGGTTGTATTCTTTTATTCGTTTGTTATTTTACAAGAGCAAATATTAATTCAGCTATTGCAAAATCAGGTACAGGCTTATTCTATCTACTTCCTGGTTTGATGCTTGCAGGTCTAGGCACTGGTGTTCTATACTCTATGCCTCTAGCCTTAATTGGTGATGTTGTAGTAAAACAAAGTGCTGACGGTAGTTCCGAACAAACTGGCACATATGCAGGTATGATGACATTTGCTTATAAAATAAGTCAATCACTTACTGTTGCTTTAGCTGGTGTATTACTTGATGTTATTGGTTTCCAAGAAGGTAGTACCTCGCAAACTCCACATACCGCTTCAGGTCTTGGTCTTATACTTTGCATCGGTATTACCGTAGCAATAATTACCGGTATAATAATTTTCTCAACAATGAAAATCAATAAAGCTGAGATTACACAAATTATGGCAGATAAAGAAAATGGTCTAATATCAGTTAACAATAATAAAAAAATAATTGAAGATAATGATGATATTCAAGAAGAAAACACAAATAATGTTAAGTTATAATAAATAACATACATAATAAAACAAACAAAAAAGTTGCTTAGATATTAAGCAACTTTTTTTATTAGTATTTTTTATTAGTTTTTTTATTAGTATTTATTTTTATTAGTATTTATTTTTATTAGCTATCAAATTTGATATAGTATCCGTAGTAAGTCCATTATCTTTATAACATTTTAATATAAGCGGTAATGCCTTAAGCGTAGCTTCAGTAGGGTGCATAAGTACCATATCCCCGTTTTGTATATCGTTTGTTGCCCTTTCTAGTATTAGTTTGTAGTCATTATCCCGCCAATCTATAGTATCCTTTGACCACATAACAACGGTCATATTATTATCTATACAAACCTTTGTCATATTATCCCCGATACTTCCACTAGGTGGTGCAAATAGTGTAGGTGATGTACCCGTAATTTCTTCAAGAAGCCTATTACAAAGTAAAATTTCTTCTTTATTTTGTTGCAAACTTAATTTTGCGTGGTCTTTATGCAAATACCCGTGATTACCTATTTCACCTACTTTACCCATTTCTTCAATAAGCTGAGTATTTTTTTCTGCCCATATTCCGCCTAGAAAAAATGTACAAGTAGCTTCATTTTTATTAAGTATCTCAATAATTCTAGGCAAATATTCACTACCTTGATAGACATTGAACATTATACCAACTTTATTTTCGTTGGTATCCACTTTATAAATAGGTGACATACAAGCCACCTCATTTTTAGGTATGCAAAAAAGCGATAAAGCAACCAGTACCATAATAATTATTAGATTGCTAACAGTCTGTACTAAAAAATTTTGTTTTTTCATACTAATAAACTATGCAACACAAAACGCAAAATGAACAAATTTAGCAATTATTTTTATGTTTTTTATAAGTATTTTTGTTAAATTAAATTGACTTTTTGTATCTATACCATTAATATTATATATATATTATAATAATTATATAATAAAGATAACGCAAATAAATATAGTATTAGAGGAGAAAGGTATAATTTATGGCAAATCTAACAATGGATAAATTAGTAGCATTATGCAAAGGGAGAGGTTTTATCTTTCCTGGAAGTGAAATATATGGCGGTTTAGCTAACACTTGGGACTATGGTCCTTTAGGTGTTGAATTAAAAAACAATGTTAAAAAAGCTTGGTGGAAAAAATTCATACAAGAAAACGAGAACAATGTAGGTGTTGATTGTGCTATTTTAATGAATCCAACTACTTGGGAAGCTAGCGGACATTTAGGCGGATTTTCAGACCCACTTATGGACTGTAAAGAATGTAAAAGTAGATGTCGTGCTGACCAACTTATAGAAGACTATATCGCAAAAAACAAATTAGATATCGTTGTCGCAGGCTGGACAAATAAACAAATGGAAGATTATATTACCGAACACAAAATTAAATGTCCTGTTTGTGGAAACAGTAATTTTACCAACATAAGACAATTTAACTTGATGTTCCGTACTTTTCAAGGTGTAACTGAAGATAGTGCAAATGCAATTTATCTTCGTCCCGAAACAGCTCAAGGAATTTTTGTTAATTTTAGCAACGTACTTAGAAGCCAAAGGAAAAAAATACCTTTTGGAATTGGACAAATCGGAAAAAGTTTTCGTAACGAAATTACACCTGGCAACTTTACTTTCCGTACAAGAGAATTTGAACAAATGGAACTAGAATTTTTCTGCGAACCTGGCACAGACTTAGAATGGTTTGGATATTGGAAAGAATTTTGTAAAAATTGGTTATTCGAACTAGGGATAAAAGAAGATAGTTTAAAACTTAGAGACCACGATAAAGATGAACTTTGTTTTTACTCTCGTGCAACTACTGATTTTGAATATAAATTCCCATTTGGTTGGGGCGAACTTTGGGGCGTAGCTGATCGTACTGATTATGACCTAAAAGCTCATATCAAAACTAGTGGTAAATCACTTGACTATACCGACCCAATTACTAATGAAAAATATGTGCCTTTCGTAATAGAACCAAGTTTAGGTGCAGATAGAATGGTACTTGCGTTCTTATGCAATGCGTATGAAGAACAAGAACTTGAGAATAATGAAACTCGAGTTGTTATGCATTTCCACCCTGCTTTAGCACCAATAAAAGTAGCAATTTTGCCTTTACAAAAGAAAATGCTTGGAGCTAAATCTATGGAACTTTATAAGCAACTTAGCAAAAAATTTGCTTGTAATTATGATGAAACAGGAAGTATCGGAAAAAGATATCGCAGACAAGACGAAGTTGGTACACCTTATTGTATAACTGTCGATTTCGAAACAGAAAATGATAATTCGGTTACTGTCCGTGACCGTGATACAATGCTACAAGAAAGAATTAATCTAAATGATATAGAAAAATATTTAGAACAAAAACTAGAATATTAGTTCATAGAATATATGGAAAAATAACTAGAACATAAGTCATAAAAAATTTCGCAAGGGAGCGTAACTTAAATTATGTTAAAAAAGATTTTGCAATCTATATGTTTAGTTTTAGTTATAGCCTTATTAGGTATATCTGTATTTTGTTTTGCATTGACTGAAAAGGGAAAAACCACAATACTAATTGTACCGGGAGTAGTCGCTAGCACACTAGTTCAAGGCGAAGAAGAAAAACCTATTTGGGACCCTTATAATAGTGAACATTCTATTAAAGAATATTTAGATGGTGAAATTTTTAATATGGCTTGGGATTTAGCATTTGGTTCTAAATATAGTGGCATTACTATGCCTATCTTGCAAGATATTCTTGATAATTCTGAAAACAGTCTTTTGAAACAACTTTCAGCAGATGAAAATGGCAATTATAGAGATAATGGTATTCACGCAGCTAATATGCAATCCGAACCTAATCTTCGTTATGGTGTTTTCTTATGTCATAAAGAATTATACGATAATTTATATAAAGCATACGGAGATACTTGCAATGTTGATATTTTCCAATATGATTGGCGTAAAGATAATAGAGAAAGCGGAAAAGCGTTAGAAGATTATATAAATGAAAAAAATTATAACAATGTAATATTTGTAGCACACAGTATGGGCAACATAGTTACTTCTTCATATCTATCTAGAAGTCAGGAAAACCGTGACAAAGTAAAAGGATTTTGTTCTATTGCCGCACCATACTATGGGTCAATGATAACACTCGGACTATTAGAAAATCTAATGGGGAGGGTAGAACCTATTATCAATATGTTAGAAGAAAACCCGTTCGTTCTTAATTTGCTACAAATTACTATGGATGATGTTATGGACATAATTGACGACCAAGTACTACCACTTGTTAACAATTTGGTTACCGTTGCTCAAATGCTTCCAACAATTGAATATGCTCAAAATCTAAAAACTTATTATGGTAGTTCTTTCCTAACTGTTGATGGACAAGATATATTAACCCAACAACAACTAACCGATTTCTATTGTTCTCGACCTTGGGCTTTAAAAGCTGATGGGACAGTAAAACCAGTCATAAGTGATTTGGTTAATTACAATAATTCTTTTTATGTAGAACAAAATGGCAAAAAAGTACATTCATCTAAATTAGTGAACACTGTTTATTTTGCAGGAACCAATGTAGGCACACAAACCGCTATAAAAATAAAAGATAATTGTTATGACAGTGAAATAATTACTAAATTAGGCGATGGTACAGTGCCACTTTATAGTGCAATTCTCGATTATCCAATAGATTCACGCTTTGTACATATTTACGATGGTTATGACCACTTTGATTTAGGTTGTAAATATGTTGGCCCCTTTGCTAAAGATTTAGAAAAAGCCATATTCTTTATGAAATAAAGTATATAATTTTTATAAAAATATAAAGTAGTTGTTTTACATTAAAACAACTACTTTTTTTATGGTAAAAATTTTTTTGTATAGAATATAACAACTTTCACATTACTAATCTTACAACAAGGAGAATTATATATATGACTATCGGAAGTATTATATTAATTATTTTAGGAGTATTTGCATTAATCGGAATAGGCACTAAAGCTATTCAAGACTTTAATGTACCTGTATTAGGTTTAGTTTTGGCACTAGCAACAATAGTTGGACTTAACTTTGTTACACCATTTGTTTTTAACAACTTTGTTTTTAGCATTGGTACAGGTATCCTATTTTTTGCGACTTTTGCATTATGGCTTTTTCGTGGAAATTTCAACAATAAAATATTATGTTTAGTAACAATATTAATTTTATCTGCATTAACCTTTGGTGCAACCCGACTTGCTTATGTATTTGGCAATAAGACTTGGTCATCAGTTAATTTTTATTATGCACTTATGATTGGGTTCCTTTCTTTTATTAGCACTAGGAACGCCAAATATGGCTTTATAGCAAGTGTACTAACTATTATGATAGCTACATTGCTTACTCAAATAAATCGTGTAATTGACCTTAATGAGGCGTACTCTACCGCTATTGTATCAGGTGCATTTTCTATTGTTATGTATAGCACCGTGTCAGCACTTATGCCTAAAAAACCTAGCCGTATGGCATATTACTACGAAATGGGTAGAATGAAAGATAGATAAAAAGTTTTTTGTTTAATTTATAAAATAAAAGTCTATGTTTAATAATAGTATTAAAATTATAACTATTTTTAAGGGAATCCAATAATGGATTCCCTTAATTCTTATTTTAAGTATATTATTTATTATCTTTTTATTCTATTACCCTTCTTATCGAAAACTTTTCTTAATGCTAATTCTGTTAATGGGACAACTAAAAGTAATACTAAAATTTGGATAAAAATTAAAACGCCCATAAGTTGATTATAATTCTTCAAATTTTGAAAAGTAAAGATAATAACACTGGATATAATTGCATTGATACTTCCACTAATAAGCCATACTTTGCCCGAATACTTATGTGCAAAGGTCCATGTGTCCATATTTTTTGATGACATTGATGTACGATAACCTATTACCGAGTTTATTTTATTAGGTGGTTTTTTGATAAATAAATATCCAAAGCCTATCATCGTCATAGACATTATTGCTGTCATAATTAAAGCAAAAAATAACATTTTACTTCTCCTAACAAAACACAAAAATTTATATAATTGTCTAACTACTTATATAATTTAATATAAATCGCTTCCCTTCTTTGATATGAACCCCAAAAGTGTCCAACTTTTGGGGTTCATATCACTTGAGCTTTATGTTTTTATTTATTAATTTTCATTATTTCTATTCTTCTTCTACTACTACCGCTGCTTCTTTTTCTGCTCCGGTATTTTCAATTATTTCCATTAATTTATTGCAAATAATTTTAGCACCATTCTCATTCTCTTTATCCCTTAAAAGTTCCAATATACTATCATAATCAGTACTATTGCCTGCTTCAATATCAGTTAGATAATTAACAGTTTTTTCTATTAAATCTTGAGTATCAGTAATGCGGACTATGCTGTCTGTACTTAAATAATCAAGTTCTAATTCTTCTTTTTTACCGTTAGGGAATATACCAAAAACTAGCTTTTGTTTTAACAATGATTGTGCAATTACTTTATTATCCGAACAAGAAATAATCAAATCACTTGCAGATATTGCCATTTCCATATTAATAGTATCATTGTAAGCAAAAAAACCATTATTTTTAACTATCGTCATAAGTGCTGTATTTTTACCACATGCCACAATTATATTAGCTTGCAATGTAGCTTTTGCTATTTGGTTTACTACTTCAATAAAGCAATCGTCACCATCAGAACCTGTATTTATAAGGATTGTCTTTTTATCATCGTTTAGTGCCAATTTCTTATAGGCATCTTCAACGCTTATTTCCTCAAAAGCCTTTTGCGTTAGTGGTAAAGGTGCAATAAATATCTTTTCTTCAACAATATTATTTTCAACAAGTTTTGTTCTTAAATCATAATTATCAACAAAATAATAATCAACATTGTTATTAATCATTTTTTGATGTATCACAAAGCTATCTCCAACTACACATAATTTTACCGGGATTTCACTTCTTTGAACAGCTAAAATTGCTGGAGTAAGCAGTGGAGTACTTGTTACTACCAAAATATCTGGATTATATCGATTAAGTGCATTTTTAGTCTTTCTATTTATACCTAAAAGTTTTGTTTTCTTCAAATTTAACTTTTTATTACGATCGTGAAACATAGCTAAAATTTTTCTATACAATTTACGCCATTTTCTTCTAAATGTTGAATCAAGTGGAAAAATTACGTCCAAAAATTTAGACTTAAATCCATTTTCAAGTTCTCTATGATTCACATCAATCGCTAAGCAAGTCTTATTTTGATTAAAAACTTCTTTAATTGACTCACCGACTTCTTTATTATACTTACCACTTAATATTAAAATAGTTTTTTTACAACGCATATCATTATCTCCTAAATCTAAATTCTAGTATACACTATATCTTTGATTTCCGCAACATATCATTTGGGTCTAATCTGTAATCACTTTCAATTAATAGTATTTGTTGCACATACTTACAATCTTCAATAATTTGCCCTTTTTCATCAAAAACTCTACCTATTTTTATACTTTCTATGTCTTTATTAGTAACTACCTCAAGTATATCACCTACAAAAAATCTATTTCTTTGTTGCACAATAATACATTTTTTTTCTTCATCATATCCTAATACATTAGCTACAAATTGCCAACCATTATCCGGGTGAGAATCGGTTAAACAAACTTCAGCTTCTTTCCCCATATAAAATCCTAATGTGTATTTACGATGAGCAACTTTATTCAAATCTTCATTTAATTTCGCACTAATAGTTTTACCTTCTAATACAGAATCAATTGCCTTCCTATAAGCACTTACCACACTACCCACATAATAAATTGATTTTACGCGACCTTCTATTTTTAGAGAAACAATACCCGCTTCCATAATTTTATCAATAATAGAAATGGTATTCATATCTTTACTATTCAAGATATATGTACCTCGCTTATCTTCTTCTATAGTCAATGCTTGACTTTCATCACGACTTACTTCACTTATACGGTATTCCCATCTACAGGCTTGTACACACTCGCCACGATTGCTATCACGATTGGCTAAATAATTACTAAGCAAACATCTTCCGCTATAAGAAATACACATAGCACCGTGAACAAATGCCTCAAGTTCTACACTATCGCCTACATAATCATATATTTCTTTTATATCAGTAAGGGAAAGTTCTCTTGCCAATACAACTCTTTTTACTCCAATATCTCTCCAAAATGCAACCGCATATTTATTGGTTATATTTGCTTGAGTAGATAAATGAATATCTAAATTAGGGAAATTTTTACGAATATAGCTAATAATTCCTGCATCACTTACTATTACTGCATCTACCTTAATTTCGTATAAATATTTTATATAAGAATGAATTTTATCAAAATCTCTATTACTTGCAAATATATTTAGTGTAATATAAATTTTTTTACCCAAACTATGTACTTTATCAGTAGCTATTTTGATTTCTTCATCAGTAAGATTACTTGCATAGGCACGCAAACCAAATTCTTTTCCTGCTAAATAAACAGCATCTGCACCAAAATGTAAAGCAGTATCTAGTTTATCTAAACTCCCTACAGGGGCTAATAATTCAACTTTATTCATATTCTTTTACCTTTTTTACTACCAAAACTCCATCTTCTATATCATAACTTGTTGCAATAACTCTTTTGTCAACTTTTGCCCGTTCTAGCAATTTGCGTAAATTTACTACTATGGTACGATGTTTTTTTTCTGGCAATCTATCATTTTTAACTAAATTATGATAATACACATCATCAATTAACATTGTCCCGTTAGTCTTTAGCATAGGCACTAGCATTTCGTATAATTCTAAATAATGCCCTTTCGGTCCATCTAATACAATAAAATCATATTTGTTGTTACCACTCATCATATTAATTACTTCGTGGCAATCGCCCAATATAAAATTACACCTATCTGAGTATCCTAATTTGCTTATATTTTCCTTTGCTTTATCTAAGGTATCTTCATCTATTTCAATCGTAGTTAGAAAAGCATCGCTACTCGCAAGCAAACAACTTGCACTAACACCTATACTTGTACCAATTTCTAAAGCGTCCTTAATTTCAGTTTCACTTACTAATTGACTTAATAAATCAGTAGTAAGCGGACGCATAACCGGTATATGGTTTTCATAAGCTAAAGTGCGTATATCTGCCAAAAATTCTTTTATTTCTTTTTCCATTTTTAATCTAAAATTATTGGTATAACCATTGGTCTTCTTTTCAATTTTTGGAACAATTTTTTTGCAATAGTTTTTCTAAAAAATCTCTTAGCACTATTAATATCACAATCATCGATACTTCCGTTTCTTAATTCTTCCATAATATCTTGGCTTAATTCTTCTTTGAATTTATCATTAATATTTATACCACGCACAATAATAATTGGTTGTATGATACCATCATCCCCACTAATATTGGTACTAATTATTGCTATTATAAATCCATCTTCAGATAATTTTTTACGGTCAATAATTAGCATTTCATCTTCAACTGCTATCGAACCATCTAAAAGCATAATACCTGATTTTATATTGCCTAATTGCTTGATACCTGATTTATCTACTTCGACATAATTACCTATTTGAGGCAAAAATATGTGGTCTTCGCTCATACCTAACGACATAGCTAATTCTTTATGTGCTTTCAAATGTCTGAATTCACCGTGAACAGGTATAAAATATAGCGGATTCAATAAACGGAACATTAATTTTAATTCTTCTTGACAAGCATGTCCCGATACATGAATTTCGCTAAGTGCTTTATAGACTACAGAAGCACCTTTTTGTGAAAGTTTGTTAATAACTGTATATATCATTTTCTCATTACCTGGAATTGGCGATGAAGAAAACATAACACAATCTAATTCACTAATAACTACCTTCTTGAAATCATCGTTACTCATTCTAGTAAGTGCACTAAAAGGTTCACCTTGTGTGCCTGTACTAATTATACAAATTCTATCAAAAGGTATTTTGTTTACCTCTGACAAATCAATTATGTTATCATCAATATAATTTAATTCACCGATAGTTCTTGCAATAGCAACAACATTTAATAAACTTCTTCCACTAAAAGCAACTTTTCTATTATGTTTTACTGCACAATCAATAATTTGTTGCACTCTATGGACATTACTAGCAAATGTTGCTACAATAATTCTTTTATCAAGATTTAATTCAAATTGATGATCTAACGCTTTAGCAACATTGCTTTCGCTCATACTATAACCTGCTCTTTCTACATTGGTACTATCTTGCATAAGCAACAATACACCTCTGCTTCCAATTTCTGCAATTCTTGCAAGGTCAGTACATTTATGGTCAATAGGTGTATGGTCGATTTTGAAATCTCCCGTAACAAATACAATACCTTTAGGCGTAGTAATACATATTGCATTACTGCCAGCTGTAGAATGAGTTACCTTTACAAATTCAACCTTAAATTTCCCCGCTTCAATAACTTGATTACCTTCTATGCTAATAAGTTTTCTATCTTTAAGCTTTGCCTCTTGCAATTTGTGTGAAATCAAACCAATTGCTAAATTACTAGCGTATACTGGTACATTAAAATCTTTCAAGAAATAGGGCAATGCCCCAATGTGGTCCTCGTGTCCGTGAGTAATAAAAATTGCTCTCATCTTGTCTTTTTTATCCATCAAATATGAATAATCTGGAATTATAAAATCTACCCCCGGTGTTTCATCCATACTTGGAAAGCTAAGTCCACAATCCACCATTATTATATCTTCACCATATTCGAATACAGTCATATTCTTCCCGATTTCCCCTACACCGCCTAAGAATGCTATTCTTAATTGTTTTGCCATTTATTCTCCTTAATCATTTTTTTGTCTTTATAACTTTGTTCTATTTTCGTTAATATTATTTAGTTTTACTAGATAAATAATATATTAATTTTTACATATACTTTAATTATATCTTAAAATCGATAAATTTACAAGTAAAACGCATAGTATAAAACAAGTTAAAAATGGACAAATTATCTAATATCTATATCATTATTTACAATTATAATAATATTATTACTATTAGGGAGGACTAAGTATGAATGCAGTAATTATGGCAGGTGGCAAAGGTACAAGATTACTTCCATTGACCAATGACACCCCAAAACCTATGATGAAAATAATAGATAAACCTATTTTGGAATATATTATTTTACTATTAAAGAAACATAATATTACAGACATAGCAATTACTCTAGGTTATATGCCCGAAAGCATTATGAATTATTTTGATGATGGTGCAAAATGGGGTGTAAAAATAAAATATTTTTTAGAAAAAGAGCCACTAGGCACTGCGGGAGGCGTCAAAAAAACAATTAAATTTGTTGATGAGGACTTTATCGTTATTAGCGGTGACGCTTTTACTGAAATAGATTTAAGCAAAGCAATTAAGTTCCACAACGCTAAAAACTCTTTTTTTACACTAATAGCACAGCCTAAAGAAAACCCTTTAGGTCTTGGCGTGTTGGAAATTGATGAAAATAATAAAGTAGAAAAATTTGTTGAAAAGCCCAATACCACAAAACCCGCTTTAATTAATACAGGAATTTATATAATTAATAAAGAAGTACTAAAGTTAATCCCCGAAGGTGCTTATGATTTTGGCAAACAGCTTATACCTAAATTAATAGGTGAAGTTTTTGCATATGTAGATTATAATTATTGGTCAGATATCGGCACTTTGCCTAGTTTTTATGCAACTAATTACAAGATTGCTGTAGAACAATATTCCCAATAATGTACCCTTACCACAACCGCATTAAACAGCGTATAAATAATGGGGAATTGATTGATTGGGAATTTGCTATTCACGATACAATAGGTAAATGTTTAATGCTATATTTTAATACTCCACCTTACACTCGACCGATAAGACCAAGTGCTTATTGGAAATACGAAGATATAATAAATAAAAAATTAGACAAAAAACAAGGCAACGATAAATAACTCGCTGCCTTGTTTCATAAATATGTAATCTCTCAAATTTTTAATTTTCGAATGGCTTTACTTTTTTTGCTTTAATTACTGCTATTACTATTACTACAAATAGTAATATAACAACAAAACCAACTAAAATAATAGCAATTAGATTTTCCCAATCAAGACTTTTCTTGATTTCAACTACTTTTCCGCCAATTACATCACCATTTTCGTTAAATTGACGCAAATATTGATAGCCTTGATAACTTAATGTTTTTCCGTCATAAACTAATTTACCGAATACTGGGTCTTGCAAATGGTCTTGATTATTATGAAGACTTTTTCCTGTATTTATATCTACATCAGGATTACTTTCATAATTATAGAATTTTTCACACATAGCACCCATAGTTAAATATAATGTACCTTCAGCCCCTATTTCATTTTTTCCATTTTCTGTAGTAAGTATTTTTTTACCATCTTTACCCAAATAATATGATTCTGTATAAGTATGGTCGTGCCCACCAATAACTAGTGGTACGTTATTATCCGCAAAAATTGGTGTAAGTTGCTTTCTCATTCCAACGACTTCAGTATCAAATGAATGACTTCCTGCACTATACAAAGATTTGTGCATAATAACTACCTTAATTTTTTCTGCATTATCTTGTAAGTCTTTAACAAGCCAATCTGTTTGCGTTTTAGCTAATTGATCATCTTCAATATCATTTGTATTAAGTATAGTGAAATGTACACCTTGATAATTAAATGAGTAATAGAAACCGTTTTCACAAACTTGATTATCTGGTAATTGGTAATTAAAATGTGAATATAAATAATTATAATTATTTGATACAACGTTAGAGTTTATTTCGACTATATCACTTTCTAAATCTTCTTTTATTAGTTTATAATAATTTGTATCAGCAACACCTTTATAATAAGCTAAATTACTTGCTTTAGCTATTTCAAAATTCTTTACTTCGTGATTACCCGATGCCACAACCATTGCATTATTTGCATAGAAATCAGTCGAATCTAGCCACCATTTAAATTGCGAGTAATTACGACTATTATCTACGCAATCACCAGGGTTTATAATAAAGTCAATATTATCAAATACTCCGTCGATACCTTCATAAATTTCGCTTAATCTGTCATAAGCATGAAGTGTACTTGATTGCATATCACTTCCGATAAATACTTCAAAGCCTACATCATTAGCGGTTTTGAATGTATTCCATTCTGACCAATATCCTTTTGACTTACTACCTACTCTATATTCATAAGAGGTATTAGCTTTCAAATCCGATAATGCTATCGTATGCCGTCCTACTTCCACATATCCACTTTGACACCAAATCCCTAAATCTATAAGCGGCTTGGTTGTCGCATAAATTTCATTAGTTGCATTTACTCTAATTCGGCTATTTCGATCGCCATCTTTTTCTACATATTCTATACACCCATCAGTAACTCTTCTATCGGTAAAATATGTAAAGTTTTGAGTAGTAGCTGGGTCTTCGCCATAGTTTATTGTTATCATACTTGGCAATTTTCCGTTATCAATTGTTATATCTTCATCTCTAGACTTGTTAATATATGTATACTTTTCTTCAGGATAAACCTTTAACAAGACTTCTTCTTCAGTAAATACATCTTGATGCCCACCATCACAAGCAAAGTTGCTAACAACATCAAAGGCATATTCCCCTAATGCTTTTTCTAGGCTTTCAGTTAAATATTTATCAATCACATCATCTAGCACTTCCGTAATTGAGTTATTCTCTAAATCTACAGCAATACCATAATTGTTTATTAAATTCTTTACGACATCACTTGAAGCAGCTATTTTAACAATTTTACCCAAATTGAAATTTGCTAAATCTATTTTGTTTTCACCTTTTAATCCAATAACAGGACCAAACAAATTTATTAATGATTTTAAGTCAGAACTAATATTTTTACTCAAATCTAAAGTAGTATTTTGCAAACCTTCGATTATTTTATACAAACCAGTTTGCTTATCTAGCAAAATTTCAAACATTTTATGGACAAATTCTCCAGAATAAATAGATTTCAATGCAGATTGTTTTGCTATACTTAAGTCAGAAACTTCAGCTACATCAGTACCTGCACAATGGCTTGCATAAGCATCAATTACCAACCCATAAACGCCTATTTGTTCTTCCGTCTCTGTATTAAGATTATAATCACATACTTTTAGCACTAATTCTTCTAAATAACCAAACACTTTATTTTCGGGCAATTTATACATTGCCGTATTGCCTTTATATTCATAATCAGTAAGAATCTTTGTATTAATTTCACTAATCAGATTATCAGCTAATTGAATTGCATCATCAGCATAACTACCCAAATTAATTCCACCAAATGTCAAATCACTTAATATATCACCTAAATTTTGTGTAATACTAGGTTTTAGATAACTAGAAAGAATATTATTTACCATATTTTGATAAACTCTTCTTAACGCATAATTCGAATAATTGATAATATTTTTACCATTATAATCTAAAAATTCACCAAGTTTATTTTGTGCAACATATCCGTACTTATCATCTTTATAAACTTTATCAAATAAATTAGGACAATGTACTTGTACATTGGAAAAACAACTTAAATAAGAATTTTCAGCAGTTACGCCATTAACATTCCCGTAATGTATTCTAGTAACTTTGTAAGAACTACCTACACTTACATTTGCACTAGTTTCCATATCAATAATTTGATTGCCATTAAAACTAACTCTACTTGCGGTATCATTAGCGTGCATATGACCGGTATAAACATATCTCATACCATAATCAGCTAAAAAGTCAGCAACTTCTTGCCAATTATAAATTATAAATCCAGTGGTTACTTCTTCTTCCATACCCCAATGAGGTAATACAGAATGATGACACTGCCCAACTACAATTGTATCAGCATAAGGCTTAGCAAAATTTTCATTTTTAGTCATCCAATCCATGGTTTTACTTTGTAGACAACCACCTAAAATATGACCACCAATTACATTACTCAATACAACATCCATACCTACTATAGATACTTCACAATCTTTTCTTTGTGCAATATATGTAAGTTCTCCAATTTCTAAATCTTGACCTTTAAAAGCATAATGATCATTATCAAGTAGCTCATAAGCATAACATTGATCAGAATAAGCAAAACCTGAACTATTATCAATAGTATTAACAATACCATCAGTCAAAAATTTGTGCATACATAGTTGTTCTTTATCTGTACTAGTTGCATCAGTTCCATATGAAAATGTGCGAGTTTTTCCCTCGCCATCGTTTTTAAGGAATTGCCAAGTATAACTAAAATCACTACTTAAATAACTATTTGTAAATTCATAACCCGAAGGCAATACTTCAGTAAGTCCGCTATAATAATTTGTTGCATCCTCATTTGAAATATTTGGATATCCTAATCCTGCATATATCATAGAAATATCCATTCTTGTTGTATAAAAAAACTTCGTTTTTTGTCCATTAGCATTATCAAAACGCCAACTTTCTGGATTATACAAATCGTGATTGCCCAAAACCACAAATATTTGGAAATTATCATTTCCTTGATTAGTTCTTATTTTATTTTGCAATTTACGCAATTTATTAGCCACATCAATATGTGACATTAACTCACCGTCTTG
>Ga0172378_10002443_pt1 | contig 17417 bp, 14 predicted proteins | sample GrowelOW332metaG_FD_119755 | JGI IMG/M metagenome (GOLD analysis project Ga0172378, IMG submission 119755) | Groundwater microbial communities from an aquifer near a municipal landfill in Southern Ontario, Canada - Pumphouse #3_1 metaG | ecosystem: Environmental > Aquatic > Deep subsurface >... | reverse complement strand
GTTTGAGCGTGTGCCTTCTGTAAAAACCAATGATGACTTTGCAGCTTTACTTCCCTGGAATATTAAAATTTCTCCATTCGTAGAAAATTGTAAATGGGGGAATTAATTGACGGTTACGTTTATAAAATATGAAATTAGTGTATAAAACCTATTTAAATATTTTTTTTAATTTATTAATTGTCTTGTCTGAAAATCTTAAATGATATTTTATAAAATCAGCAAAATATTGTTTAACAGAATCTACACATGCCAAGTAAAGAAAATGATTAGAAATATTATTTTTTATATTATGTATAACATATTTCCATATACTTATAGTTTTTTCTTTAGTTTTTAAATACCAAACAACAGGATAGTATTTAAGTTTAAATTTGTTATGAAAAATATATACATTGAGTAATCTTTCAGCCATATATCCAAATATTCTACCCTGTAGTTGATTGTAATTTGAAATATCACATTTTTTTTCAACTTCAAAAAGAATTGCAAAAAGCCATTCACAATAACTGCAAAAATCTTCATAAGAGCAAATAAACATATTATAAAATGAAATTTTATTGTTAATTTCAAAAACATAATGAAACGAACGTTCATATTCTGGAAATAAATTAATCAAAGTTTTTTTTAATATTTCATAATCTTCTGAAATATGGCTATTGCAATAATGAATTCCTATTGTATATGGATAGGTCTTTTTCTTAGGAGCAATAAATTTATATTGAGATAATATATTACATAATTTTTCAGAATTAAAATGATACTTAGAAATTTCATTTTCATTTTCTGTTATATAATCACAATGTGTAATTCTTTCAAAGTCAAAAAATCGTCTATAATGGTTAAGCCCAATATATTTTATATTGGGATAGATTTTCTTTATGTTTTTCCAAGCCCAATACAATGCTGTTAACTCGCAGTAACTTTTATTTTTATCACTTATGTTATCACAAGGCTGTCCATTTACTTGATCATCTCTCTGTATTCCTAAATCAACATCAGAAATTGCAGCTCCAACTTGTATAGGTAAAAATATTCCATCAGGGTTTGGTGGCAGTTCACATTTTTTATGGCAGCAAACAAGTATTTTTATTTCTGAAGGATCAATCGTTTTTTTATTTTTCATATTTTATTAAAACCTCAGCAATTATATCATCCATATCATAATATTTGTATTCAGCAAGTCGGCCGCCAAATATTACATTTTCTTCTTTGTCAACTAATGCTTTGTATTTTTTGTAAAGCTCTGAATTTTTCTCATCGTTAACAGGGTAGAATGGAGTCGAACCCTCCTTCCATTCAGAAGAGTATTCTTTTGAAACTACAGTTTTTTTGTTTGAAAAAGCTGGGTTTTCTGGCTCAAAATGCTTATGCTCAATTATACGTGTGTAAGGAACTTCTGCCGCTGTATAGTTTATAACAGCGTTGCCTTGGTAGTTCTGAACATCAAGTTCCTCTGTTTCAAATTCAACTGTTCTGTATTCAAGCTTTCCAAATTTGTAATTGTAGAATTCGTCTATTTTCCCTGTAAAAACAATTTTGTCTGCAACAGATTCCCAATGTTTTCTATCAGCAAAGAAGTCAATGTTTGTCTTTGTTTCAATTCCTTTTAAAAGACCTTCTGTTAACTTATTATATCCACCAATTGGAATACCCTGGTACAAGTCATTGAAGTAATTATTGTCAAATGTAAAACGTACAGGCAACCTTTTTATAATGAATGATGGAAGCTCTGTGCATTTTCTTCCCCATTGTTTTTCTGTATAGCCTTTGATTAGTTTTTCATAAATATCTTTTCCAACTAGACACAAAGCCTGCTCTTCAAGATTTTTTGGTTCTGTTCTGCCTTCTTTCTTTATGCTTTCAATTGCTTCTTTTTTTTGCTCTTCAATTTTTGCAGCAGCTTGTTCAGGAGTGGTTACTCCCCACATTTGATAGAATGTGTTCATGTTGAAGGGAAGGTTGTAAAGTTTACCTTTGTAATTTGCAACTGGGCTATTAGTGTAACGATTGAATGGAACAAAAGAGTTTACAAAGTCCCAAACCTGCTTGTTGCTTGAGTGGAATATATGTGCACCGTATTGATGTACATGAATGCCATCTACATCTTTGCAGTAGATATTTCCACCAAGCTGAGGACGTTTGTCTATAACAAGGCATTTCTTTCCTGCTTTATTGGCAAGATAAGCAAAGGTTGATCCGTAAAGACCAGAACCTACTATTAAATAATCATATTTCATCATAAACCTTTTTATCAAAAACTTTTGCTTTTAAATTTTTTAATAGTTCAATTGCAACTTCATTCTTTAATAATATTATCATTAGTGCATAAATAATTACACCTGCAATTATAGAAAGACATACTTGCAATAATATATTTTTTATAAAATAGCATATTGCTAATACGCCTACAGACATTACAATGCAAGATACAATACTTTTTAAAATCGAAATTATTTGTTTTTTTATATATATGTATTTTCTTGCTCTTATAATTTGATAAATTGTTACAGAAGTTTCTGCAATGATAGTTGCAATTGCAGCTCCTATTGCGTTGTATTTAGGAATTAAAAATGAATTTAATGAAAAATTAACTATAGCTCCTATAATAACAGATTGAAAAGTAATTTTTTCTTTTCCTATAGGTGCAAATAATTGAATACCTATAAGATTGCTTAATGAAATAAAAAATAAAATAGGCGTGATTATTCTCATTGGAAAAACCGCAGGTAGATAAGATTCTCCACTTAATAATAAAATTAAAGGTTTACTTAAAAGAATTAATCCTGTCATACATGGTATTGATAAAATTGTGGTATAACTAAAGGATTTATTAAACAAATCCAATAATTCTTTTTTCTTTCCAGTTTGATAATAATAAGAAAGTCTTGGCAAGAGTACTTCTGTTAATGCTGTAATTAGGGTAAGAACAATTTTTACAAGTTTTGTTGCAGCTGAATAGTATCCAACCTCTGAATTATTTGAAATAAATCCTAGCATCGAGGTATCAAGCAAAGTGTAAACACTTGAAACTAGCGACATACTAAAAAAAAGAAAGATTGGTTTTAGATGTTTTTTAATTTGAAGATTAAAATGTTTTTTCCATGAAATATATTTTCTTGAATGACAAAAATTTAATATATTTGAGCCAGCACTACAAAATACATTTAAAAACATATATTGCAAGTAGTCATCTTTTGTTTTTACAAACATAAATAAAATAATTAAACCTATTATTTGAAAAAGTACAGTTCTAAATGTTGTATATTCAAATTCTTCTTCTGCGCTATATAACCAACCAACATCTATAGTTGATAAAATTATTGTGAGGCTTGAAAGTAAAAGCAGTGATTTATAGTTCTGAAATTTAGGAACAAGAAAAAAAGCAACTAAGAAAAGTGCATAAGAAATTATAGTTGAAAATATGTGTATTACAGTGATTTCCTTAACAAATTTCGAAAGCTCATCTCTGTTATCTCGTCTTTTTGCAGCTTCCCTTGTCGCATAAGTTCCTATGCCTAATCCTGCTATTATACTAAAATAGGAAATAATTGAATTTGCAAAATTTACTTTACCAATTCCTTCTGGAAGCAAAATTCTAGAAGCGTAAGGAAAAGTTATTAAAGGAAAAATAATAGAAGAAACTGAACGAATTATATTTAATAAAGCATTTTTTTTAAGTGATTTTTGTGACATAAATCCCCTATTTAAAAATTATACTTAACTGATAACTCTATTGCAAAATTATACCTATGTATAGAAGAAGCTCCATTGCCTTCTGTTGTAGAAACATTTAAAGGATTATGCTCATCTTCAAAAACAATTGTGCTACCTACTTGTAATGAAGGAAAGAGCCAGTAAGTTCCTCCTATACCAAAATCAACAATAGTACGTATATTTCCTTCTGCCGACCATATTCCATTACTATAATTTTCAGAATATTTTCTGCTGTCAATATACATTGTGTAGTCCAAGTCAGGATTTCTTCTTTGAACAAAAATATTAGCAGAGCCTTTTGGAAAGTATAATGTGTAACCTAAATACTGGCTGTTTCCTCCAGTGCCAATTCCTGCACCAAGCCATTGTCCGCCATTAGTATACCCCTGTGTAATAATTCCATGAGAATAAAAAGTAGTGTACCAACCAATCAACCTGTCGTAATCTGAAGAACATTCCAAATTTGTTATTTCAAAATTTAGGCATCCTCTAATTTTTTTTGTAAAAGTTGAGGCCTTTCTTAATCCCAAAGTCCAGCCCTGTGTATGAAATGGATACCTTATTAAATAATCAAGGTTTGGACTAAAATCATTTCTTGCCCATTCAACATAAAGATCAAGTCCAGCTTTTGTGCAAGTCCAGTCCGCAGTAAATGAAATTCTTTGATCGCTTGAATCTCCACCACCAGATGTCAAATTAAACGCATCATAAATTCCAAACAATGTATATGAAGACATATTATTCCACTTTGAAAGCATTGTCCTGTTAATTCCAAGTGTTAGTCCTGTAAGATAAGGCGGTGCCCATGCTGCTGAAAATCCTGTAATCAAGTTGTGGTCATTTGAATCGTCATTATCAAAATACTCTGATTCACTTAAATATCCCCACCATCCTCTAAATTCAACATCTCCCAAATACCAACCAAACCATGGCATATACAAAGATGTTTTTCTTAAACCTATATCCACTTTAGGATAGCTTGTAGCGTTGTTTGATGAAATAATAGGATTTAATTGTGCTGGACCTAACCATATTGCCTGTGTCCCAAATCCTGCCGTTAAAGTATTCCAAGTATAGCGTATTTCTGTATCGCCCCAGTCAAAAGTAAAAAAAGGCTCATTTCCAAATCTTTGAGGAGCATCAATATATTGAACACCATAATAACCATAAGTATCTGCTTTTCCAGCATATGTAGTACCTGAATAATTTGGTGTAATATACTCAAACTCCGCATTCTGAGAAAAGCAAACCACCGGCTTCACCGTAAGCTCCAATCCATACGCCTCAAACCTAGCTCCAAAAGTAAAAGAAGTGTTGTAACCAACTCCTTGCCAAAGCGCTCCATCGTTCTGTCCATAAGGGGCGGCTGTGTTGTAGCTGTTGTACCAAGAAGGCCCGTATATTTTCCACTTAAGATTTTCGTTGCCAGATATTAAATATTTATTTCCAAGATTGTTGTTCTTCCAAACATTCATGCTGCTGTCAAAAGTTGTAGTTGTTTTTTTAGAAGTTGTTCCGTCTTCATTTGTAACAGTTTCAGTTGATTCAACAAAGCTCCACTCAGAGTCGCTCAATGTCCTGTAGCCAAGGGTCGGGCGTATTACATTTCCAGTCAGTGAAAGAAAGTCGTAGTATTCTTCTTCTGTAGATTTAAGCGTTTCCTTTGCGAATAATGCGGAAGTTGCAATTGTAAGAGAGAGTAAAAGAATCGCTGATTTTTTTAAAAATTTCATTACAACAGTTTATTGAATATATGCTTTTTTGGCAACAACGGTTGTTTTTCATAATAAAAATAGTTACTCCAGGACTATCTTGACTGTTTAAAATATCTCGGATAATCTAAAGTTAGAATTTAGATTATCCGAACAAGAGGTTTTTAATGGATTATATAAAACGTCAAGCAGAAAAAATATTAAATGAAATGTCAGAATCTTTTCCTGTTGTATTAGTAACAGGTGCAAGGCAAGTAGGGAAGTCAACACTTTTAAAAAATGAAAAAAAGTCATTGCCATATATAACCTTTGATGAAATAGATAAAATGGAGTCAGCAATCAATGATCCAAAACTATTTCTTGAAATGAACACACCTCCTGTTATTTTAGATGAAGTTCAATATGTTCCAAATTTATTCAGAAGCATTAAGGTTCAAGTTGATAGGCAAAATAAACCAGGCTTATATTTTCTAACAGGAAGTCAAAAATTCAATCTAATGAAAAATGTTTCAGAAAGCCTTGCTGGAAGAATTGGAATACTAGAGCTTAACGGTATTTCATTACGGGAAATGCTAAATGATAATTTTTCAAAACCTTTTCTTCCAAATGAAGATTTTATAAAGAATAGAATTACGTCATCAAAAAAATGTACTGCAAAAGACGTGTGGAGAATAATTCAAGAAGGTTCTTTTCCTGCCGTTGTTTCCAAAAAAAATAAATGGAGTTCATTTTATGCTTCATATATAAAAACATATATTGAAAGAGATGTTAGAAATCTAACTCAAATTGGTGATGAGCTGCAATTTATTCAATTCATTACAATAGCCGCAAGCAGAACAGGACAGCTTTTAAATTATGCTGATTTGGCAAAAGAAACAGGAATAAGCGAACCTACTGCAAAAAAATGGCTTTCTATTTTAATTACATCAGGGCTTGTTTATTTGCTAAAGCCTTACTCAACAAATGTAGAAAAAAGAGTAGTAAAAACACCAAAGCTATATTTTCTAGACACAGGGCTTGTCTGCTGGCTTACAAAATGGACATCAAGTGAAGTTCTTGAGTTTGGAGCAATGGCAGGCGCTATATTTGAGACATTTGTTGTTTCTGAAATTGTAAAAAGTTACACTAACTGCGGACTTGAACCACCTATTTATTTTTACAGAGATAGGGATAAAAAAGAAATTGATATTGTGATTGAAAACAACGGAACGTTGTATCCTGTTGAAATTAAGAAAAGCACTAATCCAAAGAAAAGCGATGCCTCTTCTTTTCAATGTTTAAGCACAGTAAATAATATGGAAGTTGGAAATGGAACAATCATTTGCATGAATGATTCAGTTGGAATTCTTGATAAAAATTTGCTTTCAATTTCTTATACTTTTATTTAGTTTATATGGGAGCCTCTAAAAACTTCAGCTTTTAGAGATGCCCCTTATTCAAAAAAAAGGACACTCCAACCAAACAAGTCAGAATGTCCTTCATTATTTCAATTGTAAAAAGAGTTACTTCCGTCCCGCGTAGTTAGCGTCAATCCACTTCATATACTCGCCGGACTGAATATGCTTAATCCACTCAGAATGTAAAAGGTACCATTTTACTGTAAGCAAAAGGCCTTCCTCAAATGTCATCTTTCTTTCCCAATTAAGTTCTTTCTTAATTTTAGAGCAGTCAATTGCATAGCGTGCGTCGTGTCCAGGTCTGTCTTTTACGTGGACAATTGTTCCTTCAACCTTTGTTTTATCAAGCCCTGCCTCTTTTGAAGTAAGCTCAATAAGTTTTTCCAAAAGCTGAACGTTCTGCCATTCGTTTTCTCCGCCAATGTTGTATTTTTCACCAGTGCGGCCGTCATTCACAATCTGCCATACAGCGCGGTTGTGGTCCTCTACATAAATCCAGTCGCGTATGTTTTTGCCTTCTCCATACACAGGAAGATTTTTTCCTTCTGTCATATTTAGAATCATCAGTGGAAGAAGTTTTTCTGGGAACTGGAAAGGCCCGTAGTTGTTAGTGCAGTTGGAAAGTGTAATAGGCAAGCCGTAAGTGTGGTAGTAAGCCATTACAAGGTGGTCGCTAGAAGCCTTGCTAGCGGAATAAGGTGAGCGTGGGTCGTACTTAGTTTCTTCTGTAAAGTAGCCAGTTGCGCCAAGCGAGCCGTAAACTTCGTCTGTAGAAATGTGGTGGAACAAAACATCATCACGAGGGTTGTCTAAAGAAACATTCCAATATTTTCTTGCAACGTCAAGCAATGTGTATGTGCCCATGATATTTGTCTTTACAAATGCTTCTGGTCCTAAGATTGAACGGTCAACATGGCTTTCTGCCGCAAAATGAATAACAGTGTCTATGTCATACTGCTTCATAATACGCTCAATTTCCGGCCTGTTGCATATGTCCACTTTTTCAAAGAAATATCTTTTTCCGCCGAACTGCTTTTCCACATCCTTTAAACTTTCTGCGTTTCCTGCGTAAGTTAGGCAGTCAACATTCACAACGTTACCAGTAAAGCCTGAGTCCATGAATGCCTTTTCACCGGTAGCGCTCAGTCCAAAAAGATAGTGAATGAAGTTGCAGCCAATGAAGCCGCAGCCGCCAGTTACCATTATGTTGTGAAGCTTACGTTTTCCCATTGATATTCCTCCAAATAATTCATCAATTCCTTTCAATATAAAATTGTCTATCTAATTTCAAACCTTTCTGATTTCATAAACTTTTCAAGGCTTTCTTCCCACTGAGGAAGTTTTATTCTTAAAGCTTTTTGTATTTTATCTTTGCTTAAAACAGAGTAGGCTGGCCTCTTTGCAGGGGTTGGGTATTCTTCTGTAGTGCAAGGATTTACAGTGCAGTCCTGTGTGATTTTTCCATATTTTTTACCAAGTTCGTATATTTTCTTAGTGAACAAGTACCAGTTTGTTTCTCCTAAATCAGTGCATTGGTAAATGCCATAAGGTATGGCGCTGTTCTTTCCAAAAAGCCCGTGCGCATAAGTTGATGTTACAATTATTTTTAATATGACAGCAGCCAAGTCTACAGCGCAAGTTGGAGTTCCCTTCTGATCTTCAACAACTTTTACGCTTTCATGGGTGTCCATTGCCTTTGTCATTGTGTAGACAAAATTATGTCCGTCAAAGCCGTAGAGCCAAGCAGTTCTTAAAATATAATACTGTGTCATTTCCTTTTGAACTGCGTCTTCTCCTGCTGCCTTTGTAACTCCGTAGACACCAAGAGGCTGTTTTTCCATGTCCTCTGTGTAAGGTGTGTTTGAGGTTCCGTCAAATACGTAGTCGGTTGAAATATGAATAAGTTTTGCTCCAACATGGCGGGCAGTGCGTGCAATGTTTCTAGGTCCGTCTTCATTCAACTTTTTTGCAAGTTCAGCGTCGCTTTCCGCCTTGTTAACATCAGTGTAGGCTGAGCAGTTTATGATCCAGTTGATTTTTCCAGGAACAGTTCCGCTGCTTGCGGTAAAGCCTGTTCTGTTCGCGGAAGTGTCGTGTGACTGTGCAAAATTATCAAGCGCGTCTTGATTTGTAATGTCAACGTCCCTGTCTGTTCCAATCCAAGCAATGTTATTCTCTGTCATCTGATGAGCAATTTCTGAGCCCAACATTCCTTTACAGCCAATAAGCCAAATCATTTTTTTAACCTCGTGTTTCTATTAAATAATAAATTTCCCGTTAATGTCAAAGTAATCTTTGTTTGCGTCAAAGTTAGGGTGCTTTGTGTCTTTTTCAGAAAGATTTGGCTTTAAGCCAGGAGCAACTTCTTCCCATTTTATGCCAATCCTTGGATCATTCCACATAAGTCCCGCGTCATCTTCTGGGTGGTAAAAGTCAGTGCACTTGTACGCAAAAACAGCGCTTTCTGTAAGAACATAAAAACCGTGCGCGAATCCTTTTGGAATATAAAACTCATTCTGCTTTTCACTGTCTAAAACAACACCGTAATATTTTCCAAATGTAGCGGACCCTTTTCTTAAATCGACCGCAACATCGTAGACTTTTCCTTCAACCGCGCGCACTAATTTCCCCTGAGGGTGCTTTGTCTGGAAGTGAAGCCCTCTAAGAACTCCCTTTGTGCTTGCAGACTGGTTGTCCTGAACGAACACCATGTTTAGCCCCGCAGCGTTAAAATCCTTCTCACTGTACACTTCAAAGAAATATCCGCGCTTGTCTCCAAAGACTTTAGGCTGTATTTCATAAAGACCTTCAATAGGGCATTTCTTAAATTCAAAAGGCATTTTATATCTCCATGTATTATATACAATTATTTAAGTTGATAAAAAAACAAAAGCTTTATTAATCAACTTTTTTCATTTATTTTGATTCAGCAATGAACTTCAAGTAAGCGCCGTATTCTGTTTTGTAGCCAGCCGCAAGAGTTAAAAGCTCATCTTTTGAAATCCATTTGTTTCTATAAGCAATTTCTTCTATGCAGCTAACATACATTCCCTGCCTTTTCTGGATTGTGGCAATAAAGTTGCTCGCTTCAAGAAGACCGTCATAAGTGCCGGTGTCAAGCCAAGCCATGCCGCGTCCCAAAAGCTCAACATTAAGCTTTTCTTCTTCAAGATACGCGTTGTTAACAGCGGTAATCTCAATTTCACCGCGAGCAGAAGGCTTTACTGTCTCTGCGATTTTTACAACTGAATTGTCATAGAAATAAAGGCCAGGAACAGCGTAGTTAGACTTTGGCTCCTTGGGCTTTTCTTCAATGCCCAGTGCCTTTCCGTTATTGTCAAACTGAACAACACCGTAAGCTGTAGGATCTTTTACATAGTAGCCGAACACAACAGCGCCGCCTTTAGTGTTAACTTTGTCAGCCGCACTCTTTAAAGTCTGAGTGAATGACTGTCCGTAGAAAATATTGTCTCCAAGAACAAGTGCAACTGTTTCTTTACCAATGAATTTCTTACCAACAATAAACGCGTCTGCAAGTCCGCGAGGTTTGTCTTGAACAGCGTACTCAAACTTCATTCCAAGCCATGAGCCGTCGCCAAACAGTTCCTTAAAAAGAGAAATGTCGCGTGGAGTTGAAATAATCAGAACGTCACGAATGCCCGCAAGCATAAGAACGCTTAATGGGTAGTAGACCATTGGCTTGTCGTAAAGCGGCAGAATCTGCTTAGAAACAGCCTTTGTAATAGGATAGAGCCTTGTTCCAGAACCGCCTGCTAAAATTATTCCTTTCATATTTTCTCCTGTTTGAATCTCCAAAAACTGTAATTTAAATAACTTTTTTATTATAATCAATTCTCAAACTCAATACAAGTAGAACAAAATTTTATTACCTAATATCGTTGAAAGAAACTGCAAATTACAGTAGAGTTACCGCCATGAATATGGAAGCTTTTGTTTTAGGATGCGGAGGAATGATGCCGCTACCTTACAGACATTTAACATCGGTTTTGCTAAGGCGCGAGGGCGACTTGTTTTTATTTGACGGCGGAGAAGGCACTCAGGTTTCACTAAAACGCCTAAACCTTAAATGGAAAAAAATAAACGCCATTTTTGTCTCCCACACACACGCGGACCATGTAACAGGGCTTCCTGGCATACTAATGCTTTCTTCGCAAGTAGACAGGACAGAGCCATTGTACATCTACGGCCCTCCAAAAATCGCTGAATATATAGAAACAAGCAGACGTGTCCTTGACATGTACATCAACTATCCAATTATTGTTAAGGAAATAGAAGCTCCATGCGTATGCTATGAAGGCGACGGCTTTTACGTAAGGGCGTTCCCTCTGGAGCACACTAAAACATGCGTGGGCTACACTTTGGAAGAACTGAACAGGCCTGGCGAATTCAATCCAGAAACAGCGGAAAGCTTAAAAGTTCCAAAAGGGCCTCTTTGGGGCAAGCTGCAGCACGGAGAAAGCGTAACAAACACAGATGGTGTTGAAGTAAAGCCAGAAATGGTTGTTGGAAAAGAGCGCAGCGGCAGAAAGTTCAGCTACGTAACAGACACTTTGTACATTCCAACAATTGCAAAGGAAGTAAAAGGCAGCGACCTTCTAATTTGCGAAGGAATGTTCGCAGACGACTGCATAGACCAGGCTAAAGAAAAGAAGCACATGACTTCAAGGCAGGCGGCGACTATTGCAAAAGACGCAGGTGTCAAGGAAGTGGGCCTTATTCACTACAGTCCGCGCTACACAGACAAGGACCTTGAGCTTTTGCTTACCCAGGCAAAGCAGGTTTTTCCAAACACAGTTCTTACAAAAGACAGAATGAGGTTTGACATTCCGTATGTCGATTAAAGTAAAAGAAGAGCTTGTAAATTTCTCAAAGACTTACGGCAAAGGCAAAAAGCAAGTCAAAGCCTGCAGCAATATAAACCTCAGCTTTGAGTCTGGAAGCGTAACAGGCCTTCTAGGTCCAAACGGCGCTGGCAAAACAACTATACTAAAGGCACTTTGCGGCTACCATTATCCAACAGAAGGAGAAGTTCGTCTAACAGTTGGAGAGCATTCCACAAGTGATTTTATAGAAATAAGGCAGAACACAGGCTTTGTTCCAGAAGCACCAATGCTAGACTTCAATTTAACAGTAAAGGAAACGCTTTATTTTTCAGCAATATCCCATAACCTGCAAAAAAAAGAGGCGCTTGACAACATAGAGAAGGCCGTTGAATATTGCTCGCTTCAAGAAGTCTTGTATAAAAAAACAGGCACGCTTTCAAAAGGCTTTATGCAAAGAACAAACTTCGCAAAATCATTGTCATACAATCCAAAAGTGCTAATCCTTGACGAATTTTCAGGCGGACTTGACCCGTTGCAAATAGCAAACATGAAAACACTTATTTTAACATTAGCAAAAGAAAAAGCCGTCATACTTTCCACCCATCATATAGAAGAAGCAAACTCTCTATGCAAAAACGTCTACATTATTTCACATGGTGATATAGTTTCTAGTGGAACTGCTGATCAAATAGTCGCAAAAACAAATGCAAAAAACCTAGAGGAAGCATTTTTATCACTTGTAGACGAAAATGAAAGCGCAAGCGCTGCATTAGGTAAAAACAAGGAATCGTTAAAATGAGCAATACATCAAACCTTTGTGCGCTATACAAAAAAAACATGTATAAATTTCTAATAAGCCCGCTCACATATTTAATTGCCATTGTTATGGTGGCCTACTGCATAGTTCAGTTTTTTATAGGGCAGCAGTTCTTCACAATTTCAGGCTCCACAGACATGCGGCTCTTCTTCCAGTCAATTCCATACATCTGCATAATTGCAATTCCTTCATTGCTTTCAACAATTGGTTTTAAGGATGACGAGCTTAATACTCCGGGAGCTTCAATTATCATTCCTGCTTCAAAGCTTCTTTCTTCGCTAGCTGTATTGTCAGCAGTCATTTTATTAACAGCTGTTGTTCCTGTCGCAGTCTCTTTCTTTGGCAGAGTTGACCTTTCTCAAATTCTCTGCGGATACTTTGGAATAATTCTATACCTTGCTTCAACATTGTCAATTTCAATTTTTCTATTTACAGTAATAAAGTCATCTGGCGGCGCTTTCATTGCAACGGCTTTAATTCTTGCGGTTACAAACAGCGCACATCTCATTCCGCTTTATGTAAAGCTGCCGGCTTTTCTCTCATCATTCTGCAAGTCAATTTCATACGCTTGGCATTTTGACTCCGCCGCAAAGGGCATTGTTGACACAAGGGACGTTCTTTTTTATTTAGACAGCTCATTGCTTTTTACACTTCTAACATCAGCTTCAATTGAATTTAAAAGAGGCGAGCACTTCTCATTTTCAAACAAAAGAAGCTCCTTTTTTACAAAGTCATTTATTCTTTCAATTTTAGTCATATCGTTTATATTTGCTGATAATTCCTTGTTATACAAAAGAATAGACACTACAAGCTCAAAAAAGTTCACAGTCTCTGAATACAGCAAAACTTTGCTTTCAGAAGTTGAAGAGCCGCTTTCTGTAACATATTATTTAAGCAAAACTCTAAAAGAGCTTTATCCACAAGTGCGAGATGTCCAGGACTTTCTAGAAGCATATTGCTCGGAAAATAAAAAAATATCTTTCTCTGAAGTTGACCCGTCTTCAAAAACGTCAAAGCAAAAAGACTCCCTTTCCGACATTTCATCAAAACTTCAAAGCTACGGCATCTCACCGCAGCAAATACAGACTGCAGGACGAGACAGCACTTCGTATACAACAGTGTACTCGGCGGTTGTAATAAGCTACATTGAAAAAATAGAAGTTATAGACTTTGTGCTGAACACATCAACTTTGGAATACGACGTAACAAGCAGAATATCATCCCTTGTAAGAAACACTAAGCGAAAAGTACAGTTAGTTGCAGGAAACGGGCTTTCCTTGGAAAACGACTACACTTATGTAAAGCCGTACCTTGAGTCGCAGGGGTTTGAAGTAAGCGTCATGTCTTTGCCATTAGAAAATATTCAGAATATTCCGCTAGTTGTGTTGGGTACATCGCAATTTTCACCGTCAGACAGCGAGTCATTGGAAAGATTCATTCTAAACAACGGCAGCGCTTTCATATGCGCAACACCATATTCAGTGGACATAAACGGCGACTGGTCTGTAGCAGAAAACAGCGACAAGGTGTGCAGGCTCTTACGAAGCTGGGGCGTAAACTTTAAAAGCACACTTACAGCTGACATCTCAAACTTTAGAATCACAATGGTGAGCGACACAGACTCAAGCGGCAACACTTCAAAAGAAACAAGAACTGAATACATAAATTATCCGCTATGGCCTGTATTGCGTCCTCAAACATACGCTTTAAACGGCATGACAACTTTCTGGCCATGCGCAATTTCATATTCAACAGAAGATTCAAACATTCTACCACTTTTAGTAACAAGCCCCGCGTCTTGGCAAGTTGAAAAAATAGACGGCAAATTTCAAACTAATCCTTTCACAATTCCACAGTCACCAGAAAACAAAGAAAAGCAGCAGTCAGAAGTTGTTTGCCTTTCATTGCAAGGAAAACTTCCAGGCTACTACACAACAGGTTACGGCAACGCAAAAGATGTCGTAGTTCTTGCGGACCAGTACGCGCTTTCCACAATGATGCTAAGCTATTCTTCACAAAGCAACGGCGACTTCAGAAGCCTTGATTTTTTAACAGACAGGCTTTTGGAAGAAGAGGGCTTAGGCCAAATACTGCCTCTTAAAAATAAAAACTACACTTCAACTTCATTGTACAAAGCAACGCAGGACGAGCTAAGCGGGCTTAAATTTAAAACAATATTCATTTGTATTTCTATACCATTATTTATATTGATTATAATTTTTGCCACAGTGTTTATTTATAGAAAGCAATTCAATTCAAACTGCAAAAAAAGCAAAAGGATAAACTTTAAAGATGAAAAATAACTTATCAAAAAAAGACAAATCAATTGTTTTTTTACAAGCATTGCTTTTTGTATTAGTGATAATTTTCGCTGTATGTATTATTGTAAAAAAGAACGGAAGCAAAGTTGAATCAATAGAAACAGCCCTTGTAAATCCAAAATATATAAATAATATTTCCGAAATTGAAATAAGAATACCAAAAGATGGTAACAGATCTGTACCCATTGATAAAACTGTAACCACAAAATCTGTATCCATAGAATACGAAAATATCCTTCTAAGCAACCACGGAACACTTTGGACAGGCAAATCTTCAGAGCAAGACGGGGCAGAATGGCCTGTTTCAAAAACAACTGTTGAAAATTTAATAGGCAGTTCTACAAATATTATTAAGATGTATAAAAAATCAGACAATATAAAGAACTGGCAGTCATTGTCTGTAACAGAAAGCACAGCCAAAACCCTTATTTTCAAAGGAAAAGACGGCAGCTATATTTCACAGCTTTATTTTGGAGTAGAAAACCCTATAACAAACAGAGTTTCTGTAAGAAGCGCTGCTCGCCAATCTGTTTATGAAATGGACCAGTCAATAATGAACTTTATGACAACACAAAGCTCTTTCTGGTGCGACCCTTATTTATACCCGCAGTATGTTACTGGTTTAAATAATTCAGAGATCAGCTCCTTTTTGCGTCACGGACAAATATCAGCAGTTAAAGAAATTACAGAAAAACCTGTTCAACTTGTAAAAAAAAGTTTTGGTAACGGAGCGGAAGTGCTTTTAAAAATTTACAAGCAAACGACAAATGACTATTACGTTGTTCCAACATTCAGCTCTTCTGTTGCAAGCGGCTATCAAGAAAGAAATGCAATATCATCACTTTCATATTCCTACACAATAAGCGCGTGGACGTATGAAAAACTTATAGAAGAAAATTAGCAGTGTTCACCGAGCCTGTCGACGTGAGTTGCGTAGTCGAATGGCAGCAATCTCTTATGCAAAAGTGAATAGAATGTACATTCCAAGATTGTATAAAAAATGAGCAAACGCACCTGTGTAAACTGATTTTGTCTTTACAAAGCAGAATCGTAGAATTGCTCCACAAATGGCTGCGTTTATAACCGCAATAAATCCTAAATACATATGAGAAAAAGCAAAAAGCAATATAGCCGTTAGTTCAATTATAATTTTCTGATTTTTTGATTTTCCAAAAATTAGGTAAAGGTTTTCAGGCACAAAAAATCTATAAACAACTTCCTCATAATAAGCCCCGACTAAAAGCATGAACACGCAGGCGCACCATTCATAAAATCCACATGGCAAAATCACAGAGCTTAATGAACCAACAGTTATTTTTGGAAAAAGAAAAGACAAAAGCTGGAATAAAGCAAAAACTAAAACAAGGCTCCCGAATGTTATAAAAAATATGCTTGAATATTTTGCAAATGAAATTATTTTTTTTTCACAATGTTCGTCTTTATTTTTATTAAGATAATGAAATTGAAAATCCAATAAAAAAGCAACAACTGCTTCAGCAAAAATAACTGTTGAAAATGAAAAAGAATTAGAGGAGGAATTTCCGTTACTTACAAAAAGAGGAGGCACAACAAGAAAAAGAAAAACTGTTGCAAATTCAGCTATAAGATACTGTTTTTTCATATGAATTATGATATAGTAATTCTAACTAGAGGTCAATTTGCAGTTTATAATTATTGGAGCAACGTTAATTCTTATTTTTGTGGCAATAAGACTTTGTGTTGTTTATAAAGACAAAATAAATTTTTACTCCAAAGGGCTTGATGAAAAATTTCGATTTTCAGAAATTCATTTGCTTTGGAAGCTAGCCAAGCAGACTAATTTGGAAGAACCTCTTTCTTTATTCGCTTCTGTGCCTTCATTGAACAAATGTATAAGCCAGCTTATTTCAAAATCAAAAAGAGAAGGGTCTGATAAATCTTTTAAAATGCAAAATTTTCTTTCTAAATTATATAAGTTTAGGACAAACATTGCTCTTGATGCTGACCAAAAAAAAGGCTTGGACGACACCCGCTCATTGGAAAAAGGCCAGAAGTTAAGAATTGTATTAAAGGGACAGGGAGTTTTTCTTTCAAAAATAGTCAACAATGGACATGAAATTGTTATTACAGTTCCAAAGCAAGACAATCTTATAAAAATTTCCGGTGATGAGTGGGTTGGAAAACAAATAAGCGTTTACTTATGGCGCAAGGGTGACGCAAGCTATGTTTTTGATTCTCTTGTCTTTAACGCGGGCATTTTTCAAGGCGAGTCATGCCTTTACATTCAAGAAACAGACAAGCTTATTCGCGCGCAGAAAAGGCAGTCAGTACGATGCGAGTGTAAAATTTACGCTAGCATGTACATAATAAAAAGCGCTGTTGTTGATTATAATGTTGTGGAAAACGAGCCTGGCTACAAATGTCTTTTAGAGGACATAAGCGAAGACGGCGCACTAATAAGAATTGGTGGAAAAGGCCTGAAGGATGCGCAAATAAAGCTGCAGTTCACATTAAACGACACTTTTATAATTATGTATGGAATTATAAGGGCAGTTGAGTATAATGATACAATCAAGCAATCACGCTTGCACTTTGAGTGCATTCATATAGAGCCATCTATGAAAAACGCAGTG
>Ga0172378_10002441_pt1 | contig 17420 bp, 12 predicted proteins | sample GrowelOW332metaG_FD_119755 | JGI IMG/M metagenome (GOLD analysis project Ga0172378, IMG submission 119755) | Groundwater microbial communities from an aquifer near a municipal landfill in Southern Ontario, Canada - Pumphouse #3_1 metaG | ecosystem: Environmental > Aquatic > Deep subsurface >... | reverse complement strand
TCCGTCGTGTATTTCATCGAAAAAGCCCCTCCTGTGGCTTCGGGGCGGCCGATGAACGAAGGGCATGCCCTTCGTTCATCACTGGCCTACTCCTCGGTCCAACATTTGGGGTTCACTACAATTAGGGAGGGCATTTTTAGTTTGGATTAAGGGTTAGCAGCAGTCTGGAGGTAGGCATCCAGTTCCTGACCAAACTCCGGAGTAAGGAGCGCGTATGTCGTCTCGCTTCCATCTGCGGAGAGGCTATAGAAGTCTGTTCCGGAATACGGGCAGTCATAAGGGAAGTAAGCAGGATACTGGACGTGGGCCGTATGGGCAGCCTCGAAGACAGGCTGCAGCTCCGGAATCGTGACAATCATGTGGAGGAGTCCGGCGACAAGCTCGCTGGCGAAGTCGGAACGGAGGACGTTGCCGTCCTGATCTTCTGCTACTACCTTGAGCTGGGTGGCAGGGTCAGTCGTATAGAAGAGAGTAGCGGCAATCAGATCGTGGAAGAAGGAGGAGCTGCCAAGAGCAGCGGTAAGTCCCGCCATGGAAGTAACGTTCTTCACGTTCGTCATTCTGCCTTCCAGAGTGAACAGGACATTATCCAGGCACTCCAGGCTTTGGAATGCCTTCGACTTCTCAAGGCCGCCTTCTGCCGTCTTTCCTAGATCCTTGTAGTTGGCAAAGAAGATTTCCTTTAGACGGGCAGGAATCTTCTCGTCCCCGTAAGGAAGGGAGATCGGATCATGGAAGAGTCCTTCGATGACGGTAGGATCGGTTGTCTTCATAAGGCTGGAGAAGATATACGGGATCTGCTGACGGAAGAGGTACATGTCTCCCATGTAGTAGAAGAGACGGGTAGGCAGGGACTTGATATCATCGAACTTGGCCTTCGTCGAGAAATAATCCTCGTAGGTGTATTTTTCATGGCCTTCTTCGTCCGTGGTCTTGTCGTATACCATGTCGAAGCAGTCATCCAGGTCATGTTCCCAGTACGTGATGTCTTCATCAGTGGTTCCGAGATGGACATAGTAGTTGATAGGATAGATTGTGGCGGCATTGCTTTCCATGAGAAGGGATTCGAACTTCGGACCGATCACCTTGCGGAAGACAGCAATCGCTGCCCTGTGGAGAAGAGGAGAAGCGTTGATACGTTTCATGATCCCCTTGAACAGTTCCGGACGTCCGTCGGCAATGAAGACTGCCGCATAAGGATTCATATCCTTGATAGCCTGGGAGGTAAGACCGATTCCGGAGATATCCAGAAGGTCCTGGCTGTAGGATTGGAACTCTTCTACCCAGAGGCTGTTCTGATCCATGTTTCCAAGAAGGGACATAAGCGTGGAGTTATCGGCAGCATCCTCTCCGTTGCCAAGCGTGATGGCAGTACGGAACTGTTGCTTGGAAGAGAGGAACTGATAGAAGAATCCGCTGACAGGGCTAAGAGAGGAACCCTTCTTTACGGAAGTGAAGAGCTTGGAAGAGCCAAGCTCTGAAAGAACGGTCGTAATCTTGTTCGTCTCTTCGCTGCTGAGAGAGAGAAGAACGCTCGGGTGGGCGGCAAGACGGGTCATAAGCATTTCTCCGCTTTCATCCTTGGAAGAAATCATCTTGGCGATATCGGCAAGGATATCGACTTCCGACTTGATCTGCTCTGCCGTTAGGACAGTAGAATTCCCGTAGATCATTCCCCAGTCGATGGACTTGAACATAGAGGAGATGCTATCCGGAATGGCAATGCCTTCCTTGGCAAAGAAGTCGAAGAAGGAAGGAATATACGTAGCGCATAAGCCACGGATGTAATCATCTTCCAGGATGGCCGCATTTGCTTCATCATGTACGAAGGCACGGAGATGGAAAGAAGAGAAATCCTTGTTCTTAAGCTGGCTTAGGAAGACATTTTCCTGGCCGAACTTCAGAAGCTTCATCATATTGGCAATCTCGCCGACAGTTGTCACCTTGCAGGAAACCGTCACGCTTTCGGCATCTTCCGCACGGGATTTCTTGCCTGTCAGTTCTACGGTCTTTGTGGTAGAGGACCAGGAAAGGTCTTCCCCGTAGAAAGCAGGATTAAAGACATTGGAGCCATAGTCCGGAAGCCCGAGCTCTGTGAAGATATCGGCCTTCTTGAAGAGGGCATATCCGATCTTGGAAAGGACATCTCCGCTCGTCCCTTTCTGTTTCACATCGGTATAGAAGTTGGAAGAAAGGAATGCCGTAGCAAAGGCATTGAGGTCATCCGTATCCGCTACCCTGAGGTAGTGCTTCATATCATTCTTGATCTCTTCGAAATTCAGCTTGTTGATCAATGGAATCAAAGTCTTGAACGTATCCAGGTCTTCCTTGATCTTTGCCTTGTTCTTGGTATCGCAGATGAAGGTACGGAAATCTTCGATGTCCAGAGTGATTCCGCTGTTTGCGAGGAATTCGTGGACCTTGTCGACGGCTTTGGAAAGAACGTTGCGGGAAATGAAGCTGGAATCGTAAACATCCTTGAACATATCGACCAAGGCATCCGAATCCGAAATGGACTTCAGAGTCGTAAGGGAAACGTCTCCGGAAGCTACTTCTCCGAAGAATTTTGCATTCTTCTGGAGACTCTTAAGCAGGTTAACCAGGTTTCCGATTTCTCCCGTCGACTCGTCTCCCCAGACAAGGCTTTCCAGAACAGAATCATCCGGAATGATGGTGGCATACTTGGAAAGGGTGTCCCTGGAAAAGAGGTTCTGGATAACCGTCTTCAGGTTCAGGTTCTTGGTCTGTGCCAGAGTCTCAGCGCTTTCTTCGGTAGGATTGAAGAGCTGGGAATTGGCAATGATGGAAAGGAGAGAACCGATTGCTTCCGGATCCAAGCCAAGGATTTTCTCCTCCTTGGTGGAATCTGCCTTGACAAGGTCATACATCTTTCTCATCTTCGGAAGGAGGACGATCAGTTTCGACATATCCGAAGTAAAATTGCTGTCATCATAGTTGAAGCTATAGGCATTCAATCCGAAGAGCAGGGAATCCGTAGAGGAATCCGTAGAGGCAGCAGCCTGGGCGAGGAATGCTTTCATGAGGACCGGATAGATAGACTTGAAGAGGCTGGATTTGAGGGAAACATTCAGGATATCCTGGATTTCCGTGCAGATAGGCTCCGTCAGAGTCTTGATGATGCTCCAGTCCATATTGTCCGTCCAGACAATAGGTCTAGTTGGATCCCTAAGAATATCCAGAATACTGAAAGCCGTGTTCACTTCCGCCTTCAGGTTATTCGAAGTCTCGCTGTCGAGATTGTCCAGAACCGTCTGGACCTTGGTATCGGAAAGATAAGGGGCAAGACCGCCGAAAGCAGTAGGATTCGTCTTAACCAAGCTCTTCACAAGGCTTCCGACCTTCAGCTTGGACAGGATGCCCAGAGAGAGAAGGCCGTCCTCTCCTGTTACGATCTGCTGGATGGCTTCCCGCTTCGTATCATCCTTCATCGCCGAAAGAAGAGAATCCGTGGCGGTTCCCGCTAACGAAGAACTGATATCGAGTCCCAGGACTTTCAAAAGCTTCAAAAGGTTCTTAACAATGCTTCCTAAATCCTTGGACCAGTCGATGTCATCGTACTGGGACGTCTCTTCCGGAAGAAGCGTGTATCCCTTGGAAGCAAGGGATCTGCCAAAACCGGAAAGGATGATTCCGAGATTCTTCTTCACGAAATCCATGCTGCCGAACTTGTTCATCACGGTAACAAGGGCTTCGATATCTTCATCTGTGTAGGTAGAAGTAGCCATCTTGAAATCCGAAGAACTGAAGTTATTGTTCACAATAACGGAAGACAGGATATATTTGTATACCTTTTCGTAGACGCTCCGTACAGCCGTAATATCATTGCTCCAGTCGATATCGGAGAAATCCAGCTGATCCAGAGGAATATTGGAAGAGGAGGAGGCAATAGATATGCCCATATCGATAAGCGGAGGAATCAAAGCCATTATCGTGGAATTATTGAGAACAGAGGCCAGAACTGCATCCATAACATTGGCAGAGAGGAGGACGCTGAGGTTGAGGGTTATCTGTCCGCCTTGGCTTTCGATAACCTGATTGGAAATTACCGGTTGGACGACGTCGAAAGTCGAGGAAATCAGGGAATCCAAGGAGACCTCCGTTCCGTTCATGTTCGTCTTCGATACCTGATTCATTAGGGCAGAATCGAAATGTTTGCTTGTGTAAAGCTTGGAGAAGGCAGAATTATCGTAGGCACTGACAAACGTCTGGAAGGTCGAAAGAGTGTCGGTAGTACCAAGGGAAGTCATTGTCTTGGTGATATTGTCGGCGTTCTTGACGGCTGTTCTGCCGAGAGCGGAGATCGGCGCCAGAAGGGCTGCCGAGAAGATCAGTTCCTGAACGGCTCCCAAAGCTCCGCCACCAAGACGAAGAATCGGGTATTTCTTTTTCTTTTCCGTGGAGACACGGTTCTTATCATCCGTAAGGCCTTTGACAATTTCCGTTCCTTTCCGGCTGCCCCGGAAAGCTTTCGTCTGAAGACGTTTCCGGCGTTTGGCTTCCTTGGAAGTCTCAATCGGAAGGAACCAACGGAAAATACTGTTATATACAATAGCCGTAAGGAGGGAAATCAATAGCTGGGTGAGAATCATAAGGAGAAGGAAGACGATATAGGAAAGAACCAGTTCGACAATGGCAATGGCAGTTGCATAGATGGAGACACCGTTCATCGGGGAGATGAAGCCGGTGCTCGTAAGAAGGTTCGCCAAAGTCTCCACTACTGTTGTCACCTGAACTTCCGTCCCATTTACACCAATTGGCGAAATATGAAGATTCGATAAGTCGATATTGCAGATGTTCCTGGTAATTGCCGGAGTCGTAAAGATCCAGACAACCATGAGGACTCCCTTCAGGACAGTCTTCAGAGTTGTCTTGAAAAGACCTTTGAGAAGGCCGGCAATCATGGCAAGGACGGAGCAGGCAATAATGAAGATGAGGCATATGTTGAATGCCAGTGTGACAATACTTCCAATGTCCATGTTGTTTGTTCCTTTATTTATATATCTAATAAAAAACCTTTTACGGATAGAATTATTATACCAAATTATTTAAACTACTAAGGAAGAAGATAGTCCTGAGGATAGAAAGAAATGGAAATATATACGCCAAAAGAAAGCCCGGACAACGAATACCGGAAAGAAAAGAAGCCGGAGCCGGAAGAGAGAGTCTTCCCTCCCCGTTCCGAATTGAATGAAAAACTACCGATTGCCGAGAAATGGATGCTTTTTGTCGTGGGTTTCTTAGGCTTCCAGCTTTTTGGTTCCTTGATCAATACTTTCATCAATGTTTTCGTCAAAAACGGAACCATTTCCAGTGGAACCGGCGGGGCATTGACCCTTTTCATCTCCTATCTCACCATTGTTCTTGCCTTCGTGCTTCTCCTGGTCTTCGACCGGGAAAGGAATATCATTCCTATCGGGAAAGGCTTCAAGAATTACAAGTCCTACCTTTTCGGCTTGGGAGGCTTTGTCTGCCTTTATCTTGTGAACCTGGTTTTCACTTCCCTGTATTCGGCAACCGTCCCCGATATCTATGGTGCAAATGCCAATCAGGACGGAATCGTGACTTATGCCCAGTCTTCTCCTGTCATCATGTTCCTGACAGTCGTCTTCTTGGCTCCTTTCATGGAGGAGCTTACCTATAGGGGAGGACTTCTCGATATCGTCGGCCATAAGCAGAAGTACCGGTGGCTAGGACTTGTTCTCTCCGCTGTCCTCTTCGGCCTTATCCACTTCAACGGGTTGATCTACCTCTTTATCCATCAGATCTTGAGTGTAGATATTAATAGCGATCTATCCCAGCAACTGATGGCGCAATACGAAATCACCTCTGCAGCCCAGGCATGGAATCTTTATCTCAACGAATGGCTGAACCTTCCGATCTATATCTGCATGGGATTAATCCTGGGAGGGGCCTATGTCTTAAGCGGAGATATCAGTTCCTCGATGACTACCCATGTCCTGAACAACCTTTTAGCAATGGTTCAAGTCCTGCTCCTCTCTTCTTCTGCTTCAGCATCGACCGGTGCTCTCTCCCTCTTTGCTTTTTCTAGCAGCCAGCCCTTATTCCTTTTATGAAACAAACAGAAAGAAAACATCCGCTTGGCCTCTCCTCCCTCGCCCTGAAGTTCATCGCCCTCTTTTTCATGACCTTGGACCATGTCGGTCTCCTTTTCTTCACCAGGGGAGAAGGTCCGGCCCCGGCAGAACCATACTATGCACTCCGTGCAATCGGAAAGATGGCTTTTCCTATTTTTGCCTTCGTTTCCGTAGAATCTATCTACCATACCAAGAATCCGAAGAAGTATATGTTAAGGCTTCTTATTGCCGCAGTGTCCCTTGACCTAGTCGGATATATCACCGGAGCGATAGCCAAGATTCCGGTTGCCGACAACCCGATTCTCGGCAATGCCTTCACGGATATCTTCCTTGGAGTAGTGATGGTCTATTTCCTGAAAAAGAAGAACTGGTATTCCTTCTTTGCCCTCATCCCTTTCCTTTATGAGTTCTTAAGCTGCATCTGGATCAACGACTCCTACGGAACCCTCTTCAAAACAGACTGGTCTGCCTACTCGGCAGTTCTGTTCCTCTTCCTGTTCCTTTCCCGGGAGATTGCTCTCCATTATCTCCATAAGCAGGCAAACGACATCCAGATTCCGGATCAGGACTATGAAGCCTTGTACGGAAAGACAGCCATCAAGATCAGCGAATCCGTCGGGGTCCTGGCCTGCGGTATAACTTTCTACCTGGTCTACCGGCTTTCCGGTTCGACCTACTTCCTTCCGGGAAGAGGGGAGTACGTTCCGATCGGAACGTATTCCGTTATCTCCATTGTCTTCCTCCTCTTCTACAACGGAGAGAGAGGATACAAAGACAGCCATAAAGCTATCCGCTGGTTCTTCTACCTGTATTATCCGCTTCATCTTCTCGTTCTTTCCCTGCTTAGCCTTCGCTACGGAGTGCTAAGTTCCTATCTTGGGGAAGAATCCCTAAGCATCCTTGTTGCTACCCTTCCCTGTTTCCACTAGACTGAATGCATAGGAGGCCGTAACATGATTGAAAAATTGGAAAACGGTGCAGACTTTGAAGAGAAGATCAAGACAGGAAACGTCGTCGTCGATTTCTTTGCTACCTGGTGCGGTCCTTGCCGCAGGATGGGACAGGAGATGGAGGAGCTTGAGGAAAGCTTCCCGTCCATCACTTTCCTGAAGGTGGATACGGACAGGTTCGGAGAACTCGCCCAGCAGTTCCTGGTCGCCTCGATTCCGAACATGGTCTTCTTCCAGAACGGCAAGAGGATCCCGGTCAAGGTCCAGGGAGAGAACATCGAGTCTCTCGTTGGCGGACTGGACGAAGAAAGTTTTGCCACCTGCCTGAAAGACAGCTTCGGGATTTAGGATTCATGAAGCCGATTGAAAAGCCTGCAACCGCTGAGGTGCCGGCTTTTCAAGTCCCCAAATGGCAAAATCCAAAGACCTTATTAGCCCTTTAGGAATAATTAGCAATATGCTCGGACCAGAACCGGCTCAATGTAAGAAGCTTCTTCGATAAGTTCGCCAACTCGTATGCACTGTCTCTCAGATCTATTCCTGGCTTCGGAAAGAAGGTTTTCTTGAGGAAGCAGAGGATAGGAACTGGATTCGGCAGAAGGATTCCATATCTTGAGGCTGCTATCGATGTACTTCGAAACGGAATCCAGATTGGTATGGATATTCTGTAAGACACGTCCGATCGTATATTGGTAGTTGCTGACGGAATCCAGGTTCTCCTGTATCTCTTCCAGCCTGGATAGAATCCGTTTCCGGAGTTTTTCCGACTCATAGGTATCGATACAGCCATTCGGACCGGAAAGCTTTTTGCACCTTGAGGATTCGAAGTAATCGACAAAGGAAGAAAGGGCAACGATATCCTCTTTATACTTATCCGCAATCTCCAGGGAAGAAGACAAAGCCTTATATTTTGATAAGGCGTCTTTATATTTCTTCCGGAAATAGTCGTGCGCTTCCTCGAGGTAGTAGTAATCAAAGATATTAGGTCGGTATGTTTTTCCGGCTTCGTCTTTTGCTCTCTGCAAAGAAAGGTTTTCCGCTTCTTTTTGGATAACGGTATTGGCTTCTGCGATTTTGTCGTGAGGATTCTTTTCATACTCCTTAAGCTTCTTACGGTATGTCTTCTCTTTCGGATAATCTTTGATAGTAGCAATCATCCAGGAAAGGAACCATACATGCAGAAAGGAAACCGGGGGAAGGAATACTAGGAAGAGTTCCATGAATCCAAGCTCCAGCCAGATGTTGGTATTAGGATTCCCGGAATCCAGGAACAAGAAGAAACGGTAGAAGACGTTGTTCTGCAGAACATTGTTTCCTAAAACGCTATCGGCAATCAAAGAGGAAAGCAGGAATGCCGCTCCTAGGACAAGACCAAGAACCACAAAGAAACCAAGCTTATCAAAATCCAGATGCCTTGTCTGCCGGAATCCTTTCTTGGGGGTTACATCAAGACCATCCAGCATATGAAAACAGATGCTGGATGGGTCCAGTTTAGAAACCCGGATATCTTCATAGTCTTTGGTTTCTCTTCTTTCGTATTTGCTAAAACCGAGAAGAAGAAGATCTCCTCTCTTCTCCGAACCGGACTCATACCCGTATCTTCCCATCTCTTTGGCCGTCTTATCAGCAAGAAGACGGAAGTCTTCTTTTGTTTTAAATAAAGTCAGGACTTCCTTAATTTGCTGAATCACTAAACTTGGTTCCATCAGGCACAAATTCCCTTTGCTCTGATAATATTATAGTAAAGCACTGCGAACAAAGAGCTAAACCTAGGAACCTGCAAATCCATCTTCTTTTCTTGGTCATCTATGGTGAACGAATCGAGAAGAAACAAACCCGGAATCCACTAGCAGCGGTTCTCGGCACAGCTAATAAAGCCAGGAAACCGTCCTGGTTTTTATTTGCACTGTCATATCTCTTTGGAAAGAAATAAAAATAGCCGCCCATTTCTGAGCGGCTATCGACCCGGTTGACGGTCTTATGCAGAACCATCCTCCGGAATACTACACCGAAACTGTATCTATCGGCTACAGGTTCGGATACAAGACTACTGGCGGAGCGAAAGAGATTTGAACTCTTGCACGGTGTTGCCCGTCTACGAGCTTTCCAAGCCCGCCTCTTCAGCCACTTGAGTATCGCTCCAGGTATCGTTATCGATAGACATACCTTCTCGAAATCAGCACTACTTATTTTACCGAATTATCTTCCCGTGTCAAGAAGTTTCGCTGATTCAGGACAAAAGGGGAACGGAGGGCTCCTTTTTTCCTGTATAATAAACAGGAATACGAGGAAAACACAATGACAATCCAGATTACCGATGAAGACGCCAACCAGAGAATCGACAAATACCTGAAGAGGATGCTAAAGGAAGCTCCGCTTTCCTTTATCTATAAGATGTTCCGGCAGAAGGATGTAAAGGTAAATGGAAAGAAAGCAACGATCGACTATATCCTGGCCCCTGGAGATACGATCGACCTTTACCTGAAGCCTGCGCTTTTAGAGCAGTTCCATAAGGAAGCTCTGACCCGTCCGGTCAAAGCGGATTTCAAGATCTACTATGAGGATAAGAATGTCCTCATCGTCGAGAAGCCGAAGGGAGTCCTGGTCCATTCCGATGCCAGGGAAGACAAATACACCCTCCACAACATGGTTCTAGGATACCTGGAAGAAAAAGGCGAATACGATCCGAAGGCTTTGAACGGCTTCGTACCGTCTCCTGCCCATAGACTGGATAGGAACACCTCCGGAATCGTCGTCTTCGGAAAGACCCTTCCTGCCCTCCAGGAGCTTCTTGTCCTTTTCCGGGAAAGAACCCTGATTGAAAAGAAGTATATCCTCCTTGTCCGTGGAGAATGCGCCAAGAGCGGCACGATCGATCTGCCTCTCTGGAAAGACTGCAACCTCCATAAGGTCTTCGTGAAGAAAGTAGAAGCCGGAGGAAAACCGGCTTTGACTAGCTATACCCGAACCAAGTACTATCCGTCCGGATTCTCCTTGGTCGAAGCAGAACTTCTGACGGGAAGAACCCATCAGCTGAGAGTCCACTTCGCGGCTATCGGACATCCGATCGTCGGCGATGAGAAATACGGTGACTTTGCCCTCAACAAGGAATTCGAGAAGGGTTTCTCCTTGAAATCCCAGTTCCTCCATGCCGCTTATTTCGCTTTCAAGAAAGGCATCCCAGGGGTTCTTGCTCCCCTTTCCGGAATGGAGTTCACTTCTCCGCTTCCGGAGAAGCTTCAAGGAATCCTTACGGAGCTGGATAGACTATAGGCATGACGCTTTCTTGGATGCTGCTATTAATCGCTCCGCTCCTCCTTCTCCCCGCTATCCTTCTTCCGGAAAACCGGATACGGACTTTTCTGTTTTCCCTTATTGTTCCCTTTCTGGTTGCCCTATCCTTTGCCTTGGTCGGAAGGTTCTATCCCCCGTTTGTGGAAACGCTCGGTTCTTTTGCCAAACCTCTCTCCCAGTGGGCGTTAAGAGGGCATCCCGAGCTTTCTTCCTATGAACTGGATTTCCTTTCCTATACCCTCTTCTCCGCTTTGATTACCATTGTCCTCTTCTTCCTTTTCCTTCTTCCGGCGGCATTCTTCTTTGTCGGAAAGAACCCGGAGATCCATAAGCCGACAAGAACCATAAGGCATATCCTGAAGTCCATCCTTTTCTTCATACTGACATACGGACTTGTTTCCTATTTCCTGATTGCTATCCGTCTGATTCTGCCGATTCCGGACGGTCTCCTTTCCTTCCTCTTCGAGTGGATCCACCCGATAGGAGCTTAAGACCATGGACAGCGAAAAGAAATTCTATCTCCTGGCAGAGCTGAGCGGATGGAACTGCACTCCCTATTGCAAAGGATACGGAGAAACCATTAAGAAGAGCAACTCCTACAGAGTCCTCTCTTATAACATTCCGGAAGCAAAGAAACACCTTTCCGGAAAGGCGAGGGTCCTTTGCGACAGCTATCAGAAGATCAATCTGGAACCGGAGAGCGTGAAAGACTGCTTCCTTGTCGAGAATGCCGTCAATTACCTTGCCCTCCATTCCTATCCTGCCTTCTATCTGAATCCTCTGGCTATCGACCCGGGGTACCAGGGAGAAGTCTCCTCGATCGGAGATCTCATCATCAGCTACAAAGGCGGAGAGAAGACCATCAATGAAATCATCCTGGACGACAAGACCGTCCCGGAAGAAAAGAAGAAGGAAGTCGACAGGGCTTTCGACGGCTATCTGGCCGATATGGATCTGCTTGCGGAAAGGTCCATCCGTTCCTTGACTCCTTCTCTCGGAAAGAGCAAAGAAGACACCCATGAAAGAAGAATCGCTTATGTCGACTCCATCTTCTCCCTGATCTTTGTCGTCTTCTTCCTTTTCCTTCTTCTCAACCCCAATGAATCCTTCTATGCCTTGCTCTATGCTCCTAACTGGGGGAAGGCTATGACTTATGCGCTTCTTATCTATCCGATCTTCCTTTTCCTCTTCCTGTTTGCAACTCTCTTCTATCACTCCTATGCGGACAAGACACTGGAGTCCTACCACTATGCCAGGAAGTTCGTAAGAAAGAATCAGGATGTCCTTTATTCGGATCTGAAGAATGGAAAAGAACGCTTATATGATTATGTTGCCGGAGCTATCAACTCCCGGATTATACTGAAAAATGATATTACGGACTTTTCCCTTCTATCGACGTCCTATATCGATTGCAGGAATGTTCTTCTGACCAAGGCTTCCCGGAACAAGAAGATGTATCGGACTTTAGAGAATCTGGACCGTTCCTTCTTCTTTGCCCTCCTTGCAATCTTCCTCTTTGCTTTTACGATCACCCTTCTTTCCCTTCTCTTCAATACGGTTGTCTAGAAAGGAGACTTATGACCTACAGGCTCGGAGACAAAGACTACGACAATATCTATTCCCTGGCAGAGCAGATGTATCTCTATACGGATACTTTGGCCAAGGACTTGAGAAAGGAGGAGCTTTCCTCCTTTCTCAAGGAGAAGGATGGGGAGAAGGCGGAGAAGATCCGGCATCTTTCCCTGCAGTCCCTTCCGGACGATGTTTTCGTCTTTCTTGCAAGCTATGTCCTGAACCCGATGATGTCTTTCCGTTTCCACGGCCTGTCTTTTCCGGATTATCCGACAATGGGAGACTATATGCTTTCCTTCTCTCCTTCCTATGATCCGGTGCTTCTGGAGATGGTCCGTTATTCCCTTCTCTCCCAGCAGATGAAGGCCTCCGGATACAAAGCACTCTACCCGGAGCAGGCAGAAAGAGTAGAGAAGATCGAGAAGGAGAGCGAGAAGGACTCGGCCTACGCCTATTTCCTCCTCGCCTACGAGCTCTCCGGGAAAGACTCTTTCGTCTTCGACGGGGTCAGCTATCCGGATCTTTATTCCTTCTCTTTCTACCTGAGCCAGAAGAACATCTCCCGGAGCGAGCTAGGGGAAACCCTGGCCCATTCCCCGGTACTCCGGGCGTACTGCCAGTACGGGAAGGACAGAAGTATAAGCAAAGACTATCTCCATCTGATTTCCGAACTGGAGAAGGGAGAGAAGACCCTTTCCCTATTCCTGCAGAAGGAAGAGAAGAAGGAAGGAAACTGAAGTTTCCTTCCTCTTTTTTCTGTTTTCCTTTTCTTTCATTCCCTATAATAAGAATGCATACGGTAAGGCAAAGTGTTCAAAGGAGGTCCCAATGACCTATTTAGAAAAGAAGGATGCCTGGCTTTTCTCGCCCCTTGTCAGCGACAAGGACAAGGAAGAGATCCGGAAAGCCAGCGACGACACATGGAAAGAGATGTTCTCTTCCTCTCTCCGCTTCGGAACAGCCGGACTTAGGGCACTGCTTGGTCCTGGAAGCGCCAGGCTTAACCTGCTGACCGTCCGGAAGGCCACGATCGGCGTCAGCATGTTCCTTCTCCAGAGGTACGGAACGGAAGCCCAGAAGCGAGGTGTCAGCATCTCCTTCGACAACCGGCATTTTTCCAAGGAATTCCGGGATGAGGCAAGCCGTGTCCTCAATGATTTCGGAATCCCTGTCTATACCTTCCACGATCCCCATCCGACTCCGGAACTGAGCTTCACCGTCCGCCAGACCCATTCCATCGGCGGCATCATGATCACTGCTTCCCACAACCCGAAGGAATACAACGGCTACAAGTTCTACGACGAGAAGGGATGCCAAGGCGTTTATGATACGATCGACGGCCTGATCCGGGTCATCGACGGACTTCCGGGAGAACTGGATGTCACCTACAAGCCGGTGGATGAAGCAAACAGAGGCAAAGTCACCTATCTGGATGACGACAACCGCTTCGATTCCGCCTTTATCGCAAAGGAAGTCGGAACCTCTTTGTACAAGGATATCTTCCGCGGGGAAAGACTGACGAAGATCGTCTTCTCTCCGGAATGCGGATGCAACTGCGTCTTAGGCCCGATTGCCTTAAGGGAAGCCGGATACGATGTCTCCCCGGTCAAGGAACAGGACTACTTCGATCCGGATTTCTCCGGAACGGAGAATCCGAACCCGGAGACTTCCGGTGCCTATAGCGGTGCCTTCAAGCTGATCCAGGAACTGAACAGCAAGGGCGGAAGATACAACCTGATCCTGGTCACGGATCCGGATGCGGACAGATGCGGTGTCGCCTTCCTGAACAGGCAGGGTGCCTTATGCCGCCTTACCGGAAACGAAACCGGTGCTCTTCTCATCGACTTCGTCCTGAAGACGCTCAAGAGCAGGAACGAACTTCCCGCTAACGGCGTCATCTGCTCCACCTTCGTTACCGGCGGGCAGGGAGAAAAGGCTGCTTCCTTATACGGAATCAAGACCCGGGTCACGGCTACCGGATTCAAATATATCGGAGACATGGTCGACCGGATGGAGGATGACGGAGAGAAGTACCTCTTCGGATACGAAGAGAGCTACGGCTATCTCCTCAAGCCGTTCGTAAGAGACAAGGATTCCCTCCAGAGCATCATCGCCATTGCGGATATGACGGAATACTATCTCCGCCAGGGAAAGACGCTCGATATCGCCTATCAGGAGCTTTCCAGGAAGACCGGGAACTACTTCGATACCCAGTACAACGTCTACTTCGAAGGTCCGTCTGCCGCTGACGTCATGAAGCAGAAGATCGAATTCCTCCGCGGGCATCAGAAATACACCATCGGAGAAATGAAGGTCAGGAAGATCACGGACTACCTGAACCGGATTGTCATTGACGGCACGACCAAGCACACTACTGCCTTGGAGGCAAGAGATATCGACCGTTCCAACTGCATCCGGTACGACTTCGAGAAGGGCGGCTTTGTCGCCATCCGTCCAAGCGGGACGGAACCGAAGGTCAAGTTCTATGTCGAGATCGTCGGAAAGGATGAGAACGAAGCCAAGAAGCTTGCCGATGCACTTGCTCTCGATCTGGAGAAGGAGATGGGACTGAATTAGGAATGATAAAAGGCTGCCAGGACCAACTAGGGTTGGAAACGGCAGCCTTTTTGCCGGCAAGATTTTTGCTTTCTGGTCTTCTCTTCTAGTCTTCGATATCGAGACGGAAGAAGTCGACAAGAGCTTGGTAGATACCTTCGTCGTCGTTCGTCCTTCTCGTCGTATAGCTTGCAACTTCCTTCAGCTTGTCGCTACCGTTCTTCATTGCAAAGCCGATACCGGCCTTAGCGATCATCTCGATGTCGTTTGTGGCATCTCCAAAGGACAGGATATGCTGGTGATCAAACCCAAGCCTCTTGGCAAGAAGAGCTATTCCGGTCGATTTGTTGATATCGAAGTGGCTGAATTCGCCGAACGTCGGGCAATCGTACCAGAAACGGATCCAGAGGGTAGGATTGATAGAGGTAAGGATATTGGAAAGCTCCTCGTTCCGGGATGTATCCGGACTCTGGATGACGCAGGTAAGGATATCTTCATTCAGGTTCTTCTCCAAGGAACCGATCTTCAGGTTCATGCCCTGGGGATGGAAGAAGAAGTCGAAGAACTTGTTCGGAGCTAGGTAATACAGATCCTTGTCGTCTTCCGCCATGATGTTGGTGAAAGAAGACTCTTTTGCTCTTTTCAGGAATTCCAGGATTTCTTCCTTCCGGTAGTAAGTTCTTATCGGGGCAAAGGAAGGATCCTTGGGGTTGAGGATCTCGGCACCGTTGTAGCAGATGCAGGGGAGGGAAAGGCAGAGCTTGTCGAGATACGGTACTACCGCTCTCGGGGGTCTTCCGGAAGCAATCGTAATCATGTTTCCGAGCTTTTTCAGTTCCAGAAGGAGTGCCTTCGTTTTCGGCTCGATGTCTTTATCCGAATTCAGTAAAGTCCCGTCTAAGTCGAAGACAAGGAGGAAGCGCTGATTGTCAAACACTTCGGGGTTCTTTATTTTCATGATTAATTGTGATTCTAACGGGATTTTTCCGTATAATCAAGAGGAAACTTTTCCCAAGAAGTTTCCCAAACCTAAGGAGCCCGCACATGACAAAGAAAAACAGAAAGACTGTTCTTGCTACCCTTCTCCTTCCCCTTCTCCTATCCGCTTACCCAGCCAAGAATGCAGCAAGCAGTACTTTCGTCGTCGGAAAAAGCTATGATAAGACCCAAAAACTGGATTTTTCCGATACCGATGTAACCTCCATCAACAGCTACTACGGAGACGTAGGAACCAAGACAAAAGAAGAGATGAAGGATTATCTGTATTCGAAGATTGCTGTCCACAACGCCGATACAACCGACGGAAAGAAGGATTTCATCACCTATAACGATGCGGGAAAGTGGTACCAACTGACGGATAGAAACTGGTCTCTGTCTCCTTCTGTTTCCGAAGAATCCTTCTCTTTCCTGACTTCCTCCTCGGAAGATGCCTCCTCTCTTTATCTCTACAACATGTATATCTCCGATAGCAGCAACAGCAACAAGGAGAAAGCCTTTAGCAACCTTCTGAACGGCTTCGGAACGGATACCTCCCTAAGCCATGTCGACTATACGGCAAAGAAGGTTCCTAACAGCTACATCCAGGTAGACAAGGAGCACGTCTGGGCCAAGAACCACGGCTTCAAGGTCACCAAAGACGGATCCGATACGTTCGTAAAAGGCGCACCGACTGACCTCCATCACCTAGTCGCTGCCGACCACAACACGAACAGTGCCGGACATAACGACGAATACTACGGAATAGTAGAGGACAAGACGGCTTCCGACACGACCGTTGTCTACAGCTATCTGTCCGACAACACTTCCGAGATCTCCGGCTACCGGGGAAAGAACAAGGAAGGCCAGACCGTCTTCGAACCGACGGACGAATGGAAAGGGGATGTGGCCAGGTGTCTCCTCTACATGGCGACAAGATATTCCCAGAAACTGGATCAGAACACCCAGGGAGAACCATATCTAGCTTTAGTCGACTATAAAGCCGGAAACGAGTACGAAGACAGCAACGACACCTTCCACGGAACCCATTACGGTCTATCCACCTACCTTACCTGGAACGAGCAGGACCCTGTCTCCAACTATGAGATCCATAGGAACAACCTGATCTACAGCAACGTCCAGGACAACCGGAATCCTTATATCGACCATCCGGAATGGGCAAGACGGGTCTTCGACACTGCCTATACGTATGATTCCTCCAAGGAGTCTGCTCCTCTCCAGATATCGGAGAACAACAACCCGACCCATGACTCGTCATTGTCTTCTTCGGGAAGCACGGATTCCAGTTCTTCTTCCGGCGCCGGCAAAGAAGAAGAACCGAAAGGTCTTTCTACAACCCAGATCATCATCATTGCAGCTGTCGCAGGTGTCCTGCTTCTGATTGCCGTAATGATTCTTGCAAACAAGGGTAGAAAAAAGAAGAAGTCTAACTATACTAAAAAGAAGAAGAATAAGAACAAGCGCAAATAAAAGGAGAAGAAAGAAAATGGCGGAAGAAAAGAAGGAAAAGAAGGAGAATTGGTTCTCCAAGCAGTTCCATAAGATTTCGACCAGCATCGACAATTCGACCAGGGAGAGTGCCCTAGAGAAAGAGTGGTGCAAGGAAGCAAAGACCATAGATGTGAACCTCTATACTTCCGCGAAAGCTTTCTCTTCCTCCACAATCGAAGGAAAGCTGGATATCAAGGGCAAGACGTTTGCCGTATACGGAGAAAAGAAGGAAGAAGATATTCCTTATTCCTCCGTCATCCAGACTATCCCGGAAGATGCCGACAAGGAACTTCCTAAGCGTTTCTATCTGACCGACAGGACGATTGCGGAAGAAGAAATCGAGATCGAGGAAGAGGATCCTTCCGACAAGGAGAAGAAGATCAAGAACTCCTACAAGCGGAAGATCACGACCTTTAAGCTGGATCCGAACGTCCAGGAAGTCCAG
>Ga0172378_10002440_pt1 | contig 17422 bp, 18 predicted proteins | sample GrowelOW332metaG_FD_119755 | JGI IMG/M metagenome (GOLD analysis project Ga0172378, IMG submission 119755) | Groundwater microbial communities from an aquifer near a municipal landfill in Southern Ontario, Canada - Pumphouse #3_1 metaG | ecosystem: Environmental > Aquatic > Deep subsurface >... | reverse complement strand
CTTTTTCTCCAATATTCTCATACAAGTTAAAATTCTCTACTATTTGACCATCTGCAAGTACAGCTTTTGCTGTAAAATCTGGAGCTTTTCTTGTTACTAACATATCTTATTTCCTTTTATATTTGTTGTTTTTATTGTGGAATTATATAACAATAATTCAAAAAAGAAACTGTGAGTTTACTTAAATTTATGAATTTGTAAAAAATATTATCATAAGATAAAATTTATCTAATAAAGATTTTATGTAATAAATGACTCTTCATTTATTACATAAAATCTCAATGGAAGATTTTAAAATGATAATCTAAATATTTTAAAGATAATTTTATATTTACTGTGATAGAGTTTTCTAAATTTTAATTAGGAGATATACTATGGCAGTAAAAATTACTGATATCTGTATTAGTTGTGATGCTTGTTTAGATGAGTGTCCAGTAGAAGCAATTGTTGATAATGATGAGAACCCAACTGGAGCAGATACATATTATGTATATTCAGATAAATGTGTTGAGTGTGTAGGTCATAATGATGCTCCTGCATGTGCTGATGCATGTCCAACTGAAGGTTGTATTGTATGGGACGAAGTTGGTTCAAGTGCTGTTGAAAGAGAAGACAGAGGAACTGTTGGTTCTGCTGTAGTTGAAGATTAATATTTACTATTAATTTATAGTAAAAAAGGCGAGTAGTTTTTCACTACTTGCCTTTTTTTTGTTTTTTAGGTATAATCCGCGACTTAAAAAAAATCGAGGAATATAAATAATGGAACAAACATTATCAATCATTAAACCAGACGCTGTAGCAAAAAATGTAGTTGGAAAAATCTTAGATAGATTCGAAACAGCTGGATTAAGAATTGCTGCAACTAGAAAAATGCAATTAAGCCAAGCTGAAGCTGAAGCTTTTTATGCTGTACATGCTGCTAGACCTTTCTTTAAAGATTTAGTTGAATTCATGATCTCAGGACCAGTTGTAGTTACAGTTTTAGAAGGTGTTAACGCAATGGCAATAAACAGAGAATTAATGGGTGCAACTAATCCTAAAGAAGCTGCTGCTGGAACAATTAGAGCAGACTTTGCAGAATCAATTGATGCAAATGCAGTTCATGGTTCTGATTCATTAGAAAATGCAACAAATGAAATCAATTTTTTCTTTGCTCAAAAAGAAATTTGTTAATTTATAGTTAATTAATACAATTTATAATGAAAATTGAATTTAGAAAAGTACCGCAAGTTAGCAAAGAATTGGAAATTGTTCACAATTCAGTTAAAATTGAAGGTACTTTTTGTAAAATATCGCAATCATTAGTAAAAATTGACGCAGTATTACAAGGTAGTACTGATATTGATTGTTGTAGATGTGGAGAAACTGAAGAAATTGGAGTTGATGAAGAGCTTCATTTATTATTAAGTGATGGCATTTACAAAAATGATGAAAGTGAATATTTAGTAATAGAAGTTGAAGACAGTATAATTGATTTTGATGAAATAATTCAAAGTGAATTAAATAGTATAAAAAGTGACTATTACCTATGTGACAAATGTGCACAACTTGGTGATAATTTTGAAAAAGAATTTTAAGGAGAATTAAAATGGCAGTACCTAAGAGAAGAGTATCTCACACTAGAGCAGCAAAAAGAAGAACTCATTACAAAATAACATTAAAAAAACCTGTAAAAGATACAGATGGAACATGGAAAATGCCTCATATGGTTAATCCAACTACTGGTGAATACAAAAACTAATGCTGAAAATTGCAATAGATGCTATGGGTGGGGACTTCGGTCCTGAGCCTATAATTGAGGGCTTAGTTGCAGCACTAAAAAAAAACAACAACTTCTCTGCAATCGCGGTCGGTAAAAAAGATGAACTTTTACCTCTTATTCCACAAATTTTTTTATCAAGAATTGAAATATTAGATACAAATGATGTAATTAGTATGAGTGATTCTGCTACAGATGCACTAAAAAGAAAAGAATCAACAATTTATAAAGCTATAGAACTAGTTCGTGAAGGAAATGCTGATGCAGTTGTTTCAGCTGGACATTCAGGGGCTTCAATGTCACTTGCAACTCTTCGAATTGGAAGAATAAAAGGTGTAAATAGACCTGCAATTGCTACATTAATGCCTACAAGTGAAAATCAAAATACATTAGTATTAGATGTTGGGGCAAATGTAGATAGTGATGCAAAAAACTTATTTGAGTTTGCTGTAATGGGTCAAGTTTATGCTCAATATGTTTTAAGACTTGATGAACCAATTGTTGGATTATTAAGTAATGGTGAAGAAGATAGCAAAGGTAATGAAGTTACAAAAGAAGCTTATAAATTATTAGCAAAAATTCCTAATTTCGCTGGAAATGTTGAAGGTAGTGATATCTTCAAAGGAACAGTGGATGTTGTTGTTTGTGATGGTTTTGTTGGTAATATTTTACTTAAAACAGCCGAAGGTGTTGCAGATACAATCGGAAAAATTATTAAGAAAAATTTAAAAAGATCATTAATTTCAATTGCTGGTGCAGTTCTTATGAGAAAAGTTTTCAAAAACTTAAAAGTAAGAGTTGATTATGCTGAATATGGAGGAGCTCCTTTATTAGGTGTAAAAGCTCCTGTTATTATTGCCCATGGAAAATCAAATCCAAAAGCAATACAAAATGCTATATTTCAAGCAATAAATGCAGCAAGTTCAAATTTAGATACTATAATTGAACAAAGATTAGCAAAATATAGTAATAATCAAGAAATTAATTAACACTATATTTAATTTAAGGATATGTAAATGACATATGCAGCTTTTAGATCTATTGGGGCTTATATTCCTTCAAAGATTATGACAAATGCAGATTTTGAAAAAATCATTGATACAAGTGATGAATGGATTACAAAAAGAACTGGTATTAAAGAAAGAAGAATTTCTGAAGAGAATGAAGCTTCATCTGATTTAGGTGCACGTGCAGCGCAAGTCGCGATTGATAGATCAGGAATTTCAAAAGAAGAGATTGATTTAATAATTTGTGCTACGGTAACACCTGATTATTTATGTATGCCATCAACTGCTTGTTTAATATCATCAAAAATTGGACTTCCAAATGTTATGGCATTTGATATTAGTGCAGCTTGTACAGGATTTGTATATGCTGTTTCAATTGCAAAAGCATTTATTGAATCAGGAATGAAAAAAAATGTACTAATTATTGGTGCAGAAACATATTCTTCTATTCTTGATTATACAGATAGAAGTACTTGTTTTATTTTTGGAGATGGTGCTGGAGCGGCTATTATTTCAGCTACAACAAACAAAGATGAAGCAATTATTGATGTAAATTGTTCAAGTGATGGTAATTATGAAGATTTAATTAAAACAGCTGGAGGGGGAAGTAAACATCCTTGCTCAAAAGAAGTTTTAGAGAATAAAATGGCATGTATAAAAATGAAAGGAAATGAAACTTTCAAGCTTGCTGTTAAAACATTAACATCAGATGTAAAAGTAATGATGCAAAAACATAATCTTTCAAATGAGGATATAACACACTTTATTCCTCATCAAGCAAACCTTAGAATCATAAAAGCAGTAGGTGAAGCTTTAGGATTCACTGATGAGCAAACTGTTGTAACTGTTCATAAATATGGTAATACTTCAGCTGCTTCAATTCCTATGGCAATGAATGATGCTTTTGAAGAGGGTAAAATAAAAGCTGGAGATACTATACTTTTTGACGCCTTTGGTGGCGGATTAACTTGGGGTTCAGCTTTATTTAAATTTGCTCCTAAAAAATAGTGGTAACGTGGAACTTCTTCCACTTTATCATCATTCTCTTCTATAACTATACATATAAAATATCATAAACTTTCGTAACTAAAAAGCATTTTTTATATAATCTATTTCCTTTCTTCTCTACCTTTATCTGTTAAAGAGGATATTTAATATATAATATTTAGAATTATATAATTTTCTATACAGGAGTTTTTTTGAAAAACAAATCTACACTTTTATTTTTAATGTTGTCAATTTTGACTTTAATTTCATGTTTTATTGCAAGTAATATTACATTATGGATTGTTTCAATAATAGCAATTATTGCATCAGCATTTTTACTATTTGAATTAAATAAAGACTGTTCAAAATTAGAATTAGAACTAGAAGAAATCAAAAATGAGTGCGAAAATACACAAAGTAGTACAAATCAAGATGATGAAATAAGAGATGAGATTATTGATGTTTTAGAAAAACTTAAAATTGGTTTTTTAGGTTATAGAATAGAAAAAATACCTACTAATTCAAAAGTTGCGGAAGTTGCAAAACTAATCAATGATAGTATGAATAAATTTAATCAAGATATTGATTATTCACTAGAAGTATTGACAGAATACGGAAATGCAAATTTTGCTTTTGAAGTAAAAACAGATAAATTAAGTGGTAAAACAGGTTCTTTATTGTTAGGTATTAGAGCATTAGGAAGTTCTGTTTCTGAATTTATTGCACTTATTAGTATGACAGCAAACTCATTAAATGAAAATGTAGATACATTAACAACTGCATCAAATAATTTATCAGTAGCATCAAATCAACAAGCTGCTTCTTTAGAAGAAACAGCTGCTGCACTTGAAGAAATTACAAGTACAATTATTAATAATACTGAAAATACAAATAAAATGGCTATCTTTGCAAAAGAAGTTGATACAGCATCAAATGAAGGTAGAAAATTGGCTGACAAAACAGCTTTATCTATGGAAGAAATAAATGTTCAAGTAAATGAAATAAATAATGCAATTAGCTTGATTGACCAAATTGCATTTCAAACAAATATTCTTTCTTTAAATGCAGCTGTTGAAGCAGCAACTGCTGGAGAAGCTGGACGTGGATTTGCTGTTGTTGCAGCTGAAGTAAGAAATCTAGCATCTAGAAGTGCAGATGTTGCAAAAGAGATTAAAAATTTAGTTATTAATGCAACATCAAAAGCAAATTATGGAAAAGAAATTGCTACACAAATGATTGAGGGTTATTCAAAATTAAATGAAAATATTCATAGTACTATTTCATTAATAAATAGTATTACGGATGCTAGTAAAGAACAACAAGCAGGAATTGAACAAATAAATGATGCGGTTACTGAACTTGACCAAGCTACACAACAAAATGCATTAGCAGCATCAAATATCAATAATATGTCAAAAGAGATACAATCACTTTCTTATAAACTCTTAGAAACAGCAAATCATGCAAAATTTGATCATAAAGCATTAGAACAAGTTTGTGATATGGATTTAACAATGCATTTAAACAGATTGAAACTAGATCATATTAATTTCAAAAATAAAAACTGTGTTAAATTAGGAACAAAAACTATTTGGACAGTAGCAAAAGAAACAGAGTGTAATTTAGGTAAATGGATTTTAGAGTCTGAACAAAATCAAAAAGAGTTTACAAAAACACAAAATTGGAAACATCTAAAAAAAGTACATTTACAAGTACATAAAGGTATGCAAGATATTATTATTGAAAATGCAAACGGTTCAAATAATGAATCTTTAGGAAAACAAGCTCATGAACTTGATGAAGCAATATCTGATGTATTCGGGACTATTCAACAGGTAAAAAGAGATAACTGCAAATAAAATAAAGATAGAAAGTATAATACTTTCTATCTTTTTACAAATCTAAGCCTAAAACTGGCTCAATCAAACTTTTTATTATTTGGATTCTTTTTAAAAATGTTAAACGAATTCTTTTTTAAATCATTATTAAATGTTTCTACTGTTGCCACTGAATTTATATATAAAATTGACTCATCAATAATTATTTGAAAAATAGCATAAAGTGGTATTTTAACGACACTTCCAAAATTTTCATTTCCAAAACCTGCTTCAAAACTAATATAATTATCATCAATTTGTACAGTTGAATATGTATAATTACTCAAAGTAAATAAAGAAAATTTATGCATTTGATCTTTTATAACTTTTGGCAATTCAGGAGAAAAACTAATAGGTTGAATATTAGCAGTGATTGAGAATTCTTCTTTTTTTTCTAGTAAAAAAAGTACATTCTCTTTTATTTGTTTTTCAACTAAACTTTTATACTCATTATTTTCTATAATATCTTTAATCATAATTAATACCTATTTCAAAAATTTAATGTTATTATAGCTCATGAAACAACTTATTTTCCTTATTTTTCTTATCAATTATGCTCTTGCTTATGAATTTAAATTAAATGAAAAAGATACTAAATATATTAATAATTCGGATAAAAAATCTTTTATTGAAAACCGATTAGATAAATATAAAAATTTAAAAATACAAGTAAAAGATTATGAACTTATTAAAAAGTTATCTCATATAAACTCTTTTGTAAATAAAATACTTCCAGCTTATGATATATCAACTCAAGCTTCACTTGATTATTGGGCGACGCCAAAGGAATTTTTACTTCAAGGACACGGTGATTGCGAAGATTATGTAATCACCAAATATTTTACACTTTTAGAAGTTGGTATTCCAAAAGAAAAGTTATATTTTGCTGTTGTAGATATAAAAGGGCAAAAAGATTCACATATGATTTTATTATATTTAGAAAATAAAGAATCAACTCCTTTAGTCTTAGATAATCTTAGTTCTGTTGTTATTCCACTTACAAAAAGAATGAAATTAATTCCAAAATTTGCTTTTAATGAATTTGATTCTTACAAATTTACCCATGAGAAGTTCACAGAAAAAGTAAATATAAACTGGGGAAAAGATAATAAATGGGAAAAGTTATTAAATAGAGTTTATAACCTAAATGAGTAGTTTTCTTTAATATCAAAACCTATCATTGCATTCATTAAAGCAATTTTAGAAGCTTTTTTAAACATTTCAAGACTTATATCTTTTTCTATTAAAAATTTCTCTTCTAAAAGTCTATTCTTTGTTGTTCCATTTAATAAGCAGTTTTTTGAAGTTATCCAAGTATTTTCGTAAAATATCGTAATATTCGCAATACTTGTATCTGTTACAATGCCATTTTTTATGATAATAATTTCATCAGATTCTTCTTTTTGTGAAAATAAGTTATCTAACTTTTTTCTATCTAAATACTTTTTTGAGTATGAGATTTCATCATCAAATATTAGTTTAAACGAGTTGATTTCTCTTTTTTTGTAAGGAAAATATTCAACATTTATAATTTCAAAATCATTATAAATAACTTTACATCGAAGTAAATCTTCACTTAATGGATAAATATATTCTTGTAAATTTATATTTAAACCTATTGTATTTGCAACTCTTTTATTATGATATTCTAAATTAAAAATCTCATAATCTTCACATTTTATTGTCTCAAAATAAATATTTTCTTTCATTAATAAAGCCTTTTAAAACGGTAAATAAATTTTATCAAGTAGCTCTTGATACTCTAAATCTACATTAGAATCACAAGTAATTCCACCACCACTTTTATAAAATAATTCAGCATTTTTATCTTTTTCTATAAATCTAATCATCACCGATGAATCTAAATTAACTCCATCAAAAACTCCAAAAACTCCCGTATAAAAACCTCCATCATACTCTTCAACTTTATTTAAAATCTCAATTGTTTTCTTTTTTGGTGTTCCAGTAATTGAACCAGCAGGAAGAAGAGAAGTGAGAATATCACCAATATTTTCATGCCAATTATTTTGTAGATTTGCAGATATTTTTGAGCTAACTTGAAAAAGCTTTTTATTCCCTGCATTTATCTTTTCTACATATCTGAACTTTTCAACTCTAACTTTTGAACCAACGATTCCTAAGTCATTTCTTAATAAATCAACTACCATTGTGTGTTCTGCCATCTCTTTTATATCGCCTAAAATTCTAGCTTGAGCATTTACAATTGAAGCATCAATAGTTCCTTTCATCGGATATGTAGAAATTTTATTATTTTTAATTTCAACAAATCGTTCAGGGGAAAAACATACAAAATCTTCATCTTGATTTTGAAATCTTAATTTAAATTTTGCTTGTGTATTTGCATAAATATCATCTAAAGAAATTGCTGTTTTTATTTTAGTTTTTGCTGTTAGATTTAAAAGATAGCTATTTCCTTCTTTTATTTCATCTTGTAAAGTATCAAATTTCTTTTTATACTCTTTAAAGGAAAGAGGAAATTTTTCTAATTTCTTTTTTTGAATAGTTTTTATTTTTTGATGTTCTTTAAAGTTTAATTCAAATTTAATTGTTGAAGGAAGATCTGAAAGTTTTTCAATATAAAATTTACTTAAATCATAAGATAATATAAATAAAAATGGCTCTTTAAGAGAGCCAAATTTATTTAATTTTTCTTTTATTAACTCTTTACTCAAATTTTATTTTAGAATTAATTTTTTTAAAACAGCAGCTCTAATTGCAACACCATTTGTAACTTGAGTTAATACTTTTGTTCTTGGGTCTTTTAACATTTCATCACTAATATCAATATTTCTATTAACAGGACCTGGATGTAAAAGAATAATATCTCTATCTCCCACTAATTCATTTGTAATACAATAATCTTTTGCATATTCATTTAAAGATTCAAAATAAGTTAAATTATGTCTTTCTAGCTGACTTCTTAAACTCATAATAATATCAAGTTCATCAATTATTTCTCTTATATTATTGTATTGTTTAAAATCATCACTTTCATATTTAAAACAATCAGGGGCAACTAAATTTACTTCAATTCCAAATCTTGGAAGTAATCTTCTGTTTGATCCAGCAACTCTTGAATTTCTTACATCTCCCACGATTGCAATTTTTTTACCCTCAGTTTCACCATTATAATGCTCATAAATTGTAAATAAATCTAATAATGCTTGAGTGGGGTGAGAATGTCTTCCATCCCCTGCATTTATAATTGGACACTCAACAAAACCTTTTAGGCTTTCAGGTAAACCACATTCACTATGTCTTACTACAATAGCATCAGGGTTCATTGCATTTATATTTGCAACAGTATCGTATATTGTTTCACCTTTTGAAGCTGATGATGTTCCAACATCAAGTGATACAACCTCAGCACCCAATCTTTTTGCTGCAATTTCAAAAGAACTTCTTGTTCTTGTAGAGTTTTCAAAAAACAATGTAACAATTATTTTACCTTTTAAAATCTCATTTGGTTTAGATTTCAAAAACTCTCTTGCATCTGCAAAGATGTCTAATATTTCTTCTTTTGAAAAATCAGAAGTTCTAATCAAGTGCTGCATTTTTTTCCTTTTATTTTAGTTTGGATTTTAGCAAAAAGCTGTTTAAAAAATAAAACTTTTTATATTTATAAACTATTTTAGATATAATTTTCACTTAAAATTACATCTAAATTTTTTTAGGAAAATAAATAAATGAATGAACAATTAGAACAGTTAGATAAAGAGTATGTGCTTCATACATATGCGAGAAATTATGTAAATTTCAAAAAAGGTATTAATGCTACACTTTTTGATGATAATGATAAAGATTATATAGATTTTACATCTGGAATAGCCGTAGTTAGTGTTGGTCATGGAAATAAAAGAGTTGCAGATAAAATCTATGAACAAATTTTAAATATTACACATATTTCAAATTTATACGGTATTGAACCACAAGCAAAACTGGCAAAAAGATTAAAAGAATTGAGTGGTTACGATATTAGAACATTTTTTTCAAATAGTGGTGCTGAAGCAAATGAAGGTGCTATTAAAATTGCTAGAAAATATGGGGAAACAAATTTTGAAAAGAAAAGATATAAAGTTATAACACTAACTCACTCTTTTCATGGAAGAACAATTACAACAGTAAAAGCAACTGGTCAAAGTTCAATGCATACACCAAATTTCGCTCCATATCCTGAGGGCTTTTCATACTATAACTATATAAATGATATTTATAATGCTATTGATGATGAAACAGTTGCTGTTATGATTGAACTTGTTCAAGGAGAAGGTGGTGTTCAGCCATTTGATAAAAAAGAAATTCAAGAATTATCAAAATTTTTAAAAGAAAATAAGATTTTATTAATCATAGATGAAGTTCAAACGGGAGTTTATAGAACAGGTGAATTCTTAGCATCAAATCTTTATGAAATCCAACCAGATATTGTAACACTTGCAAAAGGTTTAGGTGGTGGAGTTCCAATAGGTGCGATTATGACTACACACAAAGATATTTTTAATCCAGGTGATCATGGTTCTACTTTTGGTGGAAACTATTTAGTAACTACTGCTGCATTAGAAGTTTTAGATATTTTAGAAGAGCTAAAAGATAGTGGAGCTTTAGATGAAACTATTATTTATTTTAATAAAAAGTTAAATGAAATTTATGAAAACAATAAAGAATTATTCACAAATAATGTAGGTCTTGGACTGATGCGTGGACTAAGAGTTAAGGATGCTGATACTTTAGCACTTATAATAAAAACTGCTTTTGAAGAAGGTCTTTTAGTTTTAAAAGCAGGAAAAAATACTTTAAGATTACTTCCTGCACTTACAATTTCAAAAAATGAAATGGATGAAGGTTTTAAAAGATTAGAAAGAGCATTAAATAAAATCAAAAAAAGTTAAACTACACTTTTGTAGTTTAACCTCATCAAATCTAAATACTTTATTTATGGAATGCAAATGATTAAAACTATGAAGAAAAAAAATCTTGGAAAAATACTTTCAAATCATTTTGTGAAATTTTCCTTAATTCCGATTCTTGTAGTTGAAGTTGCCTTAATTATTTTATATTTTTCTATAAATTCATATATGTCATCAAAAAACATTACTCTTTTATTAAAAGAAGCTCAATCTCATACTCAAGCTATTCTTGAAAATGAAGCCACAATCATAAGTGACAAATTAGCAGAAATCTCAAGAATGGCTTTAATTTTACAATCTATTCATCATCATATCGTGGAAAATCCTAAACAATTTGGACTACCAAATGGTGAACCAAAATTTGATGTAGCAAAAAATGGAGCATTTTATAAAACAAATCAGATTGGTTCTAGTGTTTATTATTCATCATCTACAAAAATTACTGAACAAGAAAGACAAAAAGCAATTTTTACTGAAGCTATGGATATATCACTAAAAAGTATTGTAGATGTAAATCCAAACATAAATGCTGCATATTTTAATAGTTGGGATAATATGAATAGGCTTTATCCTTTTATTGATAAAGTTTATGAGCAATACGGTTCTAGTATAAAAATGCAAGATTATAACTTCTATTATTTAGCTGATTTAGAACATAATCCAGAAAAAAAACCTGCGTGGACAAGTGCTTATTTAGATCCTGCGGGAAATGGTTGGATGTTATCTTGTGTTGTTCCTATTTATAATAAAGATTTTTTAGAGGGAGTTACAGGACTTGATATAACAATAGATAGTTTTATAAAAAATATTTTAGCTAGAAAATTACCCTACGATGCAAACTTATTTATGATTGATAAAGATGGAATGATTATAGCAATGCCTGAAAGAATTGAGTCTTTACTTGGTTTAAAAGAGTTAAAAGAGCATCTTTATACAGATTCAATTTTAAAAACAATATCAAAACCTGAAGAGTTTAATATTCTCACAAATAAAAGCCCTTTTGCTTCTCATTTTAGAGATTTGATTAATAATGAAACTTTAGTAGCAACTTTAAAAATAGAAAATAAAGAGTATTTAACTATACAACAAGATATAGAAGAAACGCACTGGAAGTTAATGATTTTAGTTGATAAAAATAATATATTTGCATCTATTGAATCTTTAAAAAAATTATCAAATATAATTGGTTATCTAGCTATTATATTTTTACTTCTTTTCTATATTGCTTTTTTCTATTTTTTACTAAAAAAAATAAACATTTTCTCTGATTCTATTACAAAACCAATTATTGATTTATCAAACCAAACTTCTCAAATATCAGAAGAAAATAAAAAGGTAGAAATATTAAATACAAATATTTCTGAAATTCATCAGTTAAGTTTAAACTTTGTTACAATGATTAATGCATTAAAGAAAAAAACAAAGAAGTTATATGATGCTAAGATTTTTGCAGAAGAAGCCAATAAATCAAAAGATGATTTTCTTGCAAATATGAGTCATGAACTAAAAACTCCACTTAATTCTATCAATATAATTAGTGATGTAATGATGAAAAATAAATCAGGAAATCTTGATGAAAAACAAATCAAAAATCTTGAAATAGTTCATAAATGTGGGAAAGATTTATTGTGTTTAATAAATGATGTTCTTGATTTATCAAAACTTGACGCAAAACAAAACAATATTCATTACACGAAAATCCAATTAAAAAATTATATGAATTCTATTTATGAAATGTTTTATGCCCAAACAAAAGCAAAAAATCTTGAATTAATTTTTAGAATAGATGAAGATTTAGATTATATTTATAGTGATCAAGCCAAAATAAATCAAATAATTAAAAATCTTCTAAGTAATGCTTTAAAATTTACTTCAAAAGGAAAAATATATTTTTTAATCACAAATGAAAAAGATACTATAAAAATTACAATTCAAGATGAAGGGATAGGAATTCCATCGAATAAACTTGGATATATTTTCGATAGATTTAAACAAGTAGATGGAAGCACAACTAGAAAATATGGTGGAACAGGACTTGGTCTTACTATTTGTAAAGAACTTGTATTTTTATTACATGGAGAAATAAATGTTTTTAGTAAATTAGATACTGGTTCAACTTTTGAAGTAATCATTCCTAAAAATATAAATTTAGATATACAGAAATTTCAAAACAAGTTTGAAGAAAAAAATAATGATACGGTAGAAATAAATGAAAATATAGAGTTTAATACCCCTGTTGGAAAAATAGAAAAAGAATCTATTTATATTTTAAATAATGACCCAATATCATTTTTTTATTTAATAATTGAATTAAATAAAAAATATCAAGTAATCCAACTATCAAAAGTCGAACAACTATTTTTAATTGAACAAGAAAATAAAAATCCAAAAATTATCATTGATACCTCAAAACTAAAGAGTAATGATAAGCAAGAGATAGAAAAACTATCTACCAATAATCTAATTCTTTTTTATGATAATTATATTGATACTAATTTAAAAAATAAAGCTGCAAAGATTTATCAAAAACCTTTGAGTCATGATATTTTGTTTAGTTTATAATAGGATATTTTATTGAAAAAACTAATCCCTAAATCATCAACAATTCTATTTTTTACTATTTTCTTATTTTTATTATTTAATTTAATAAGTTACAAATTATTATTAAAAAATCTATATGATAATCATACAAAAAATCAAGAAATCACTTTTTATCAGATTCAAAAAGAGACCAATAATTTATTAACTAAACTTCTTTATAAATATACTAATCAAAAAGAGACTTTATTAGCAAAACACAAAGAAGTATTAACTAATTTAGAAAAAAATTCTTATGATGCTTCACTTGATGAAATAAGTAAAATAATAAATAAAGATAACTATTCTTTTAATATTTATATTACAGATGAAAATTTAGTTATTAAAAATACTACCTATAAACCAGATTTAAATTTTGATTTGTCATTTGTAAAAGAGTTATTTGAACAACATAAAAAAGACAATATTATAGGGATTTCTCCACCTGTATTTGAAATGTATTCACTAAAATTCTTTAGTTATACAGACTCTTATTTACCTAAAGATGATAAAAGAGTTTTGCAAGTTAGTTATACATATAACGATTTAGAAGAAGATTTAAAAAAACTTCAAGATTTACTCAACTTAAATAAAAATATCAAAAGCTCAAATGCTTATGTAGTTTTTAATGATGGATATATTGGGGATTTTATATTTAAATCTTTAAAATCATACAAACCAACTTTAGATGATATTACTTCAAGAATAAATAAAGGTAAAGAGTTAGCAGCTAATATAAAAGAGAATGAATATATTACAAATTATTTTGTAAAAGATAATAAAGAGTATAAAGTTTCATATTTAGCACAGAAAAGTCCAATTTTTGATGAAGCAAAAGTTGTTTTTAGCATAATTTTTGATGAAGATGAATTTAATAATGATATTTTTAAATTAAATTTAGCAATTTTATTAATTGGACTTATTGGAATAATAACTATATTTATCGTTTATAAAGTAAGATATGAAGAAAAACTTTTAAAATATAAAGATAAATTTATTGAACACTCTGTTCATGAAATAAAAACTCCTTTATCAATTATAAATCTAAATACTCAACTACGAAATAAAATTTTTGGAGAAGATAAATATTCAAAAAAGATAGAAGGTGCAATAAGAACTCTTGAAAATTCCTATGAAGATATGGTTTTTCTTCATATAAAAAATAAAATTGATTACCTCCTTGAAAATGTAAATTTAGAAGAGATTTTGAATAGTAGAATAAAATATTTTAGCATAATTGCAACAACTCAAAATAGAGAACTAAATCTCTCTATAGATAAAAATATTTTTATTAATATTAGTAAAATTGAACTAACAAGATTAATAGACAATAATTTATCAAATGCCATAAAATATAGTAATATTGGAAGTGAAATAAATATCATCCTAAAAAATAATGTTTTAGAGTTTCACTCTTTTGGAAAGCCTATAAAAGATACTAAAAATATTTTTAAAAGATATGCAAGGGAAAACGAAAGCGCTGGTGGACATGGCTTGGGACTTGCTATTATTAAAGATATTTGTAATAAATATAAAATAAAAATTGAAGTACTTTATAAAAACAATCAAAATATTTTTACTTATAACTTTAATTGCCACACTAATGACACAAAAGAAGAATAGAATATTATTATGAAAATATTTTTACTTGAAGATGACTATAGTTTAAATGAAACTATAAAAGAGATGTTAGAGATTAATAATCATAAAATCACCAGTTTTTATGATGGAGAAGTCGCATATAAAAACATTTTTAACAACTACGATTTATATATATTAGATATAAATATTCCCTCACTAAATGGTTTAGAAATTTTAAAATCAATAAAAAATATGAGTACTAAAACAAAAGTTATTATGATTAGTGCAAATATAAATATTGAAACTATAAAAGAAGCTTACGCTCTTGGTTGTGATGATTATCTAAAAAAACCTTTTGATGTAGAAGAGTTGATTTTAAAAGTAGAAAAACTTAACAAAAAAGATACTAACGTCTTTTTAGATGAAAATATCTATTTTAATCTCATTAGTAATGAATTATATATTGATTCAAAAAAAGTAGAATTAACAAAAAGAGAAAAAGATTTATTAATTTTATTGTTAGACAATAAAGGAAAAACTATTAGTTATGAAAATATAGAAAACTTCGTTTATCAAGGAGAGAGTAAATCTTCAGATGCAATAAGAAGTTTATTAAAAAGATTAAGAAAAAAACTTCCAAAAGATTTGATTCTAAATAGCATTGAAGAGGGTTATTTTATAAAATAATAACTATCTATCTTAAATGACATACCTTTGACATCTCCATTTTATACAATTATCAATATTTTAAATAAAAAAGGATTTAGGTTGACAAAGTCGAAGCTTTTATTAAGTGCAATGTGCACATTACTTATTCTTACAGGTTGTGAAAATATTCAAGGTCCAACTGTTCCGCAAAGTAATTTAACACCAGGTAAAGTGCAACAAAATATTTCAAAAGGTATGAGTTCAACTGAAGTAATCAAAGCTCTTGGTTCACCAAATATTATTACAAAAGATAAAACAGGGAAAACAAGTTGGGTTTATGACAAAGTTAGCACTTATCATTCAAAAACAAATGGTGGATTGAACTATGTTAGAATGAATGAAAATGATTTTGTTGTTACAGGTGGCATTTTAGGAGCTGCTGGTGCTGTTGCTGCTGGTATTGCTGAATCAAGCTTTTTATTAGGTGTAGGTGCAACAGTTGCAGCTATTGGAGCAATTACTTATGCTAGTACAAATGATGATTACGAATATAAAACTGAACAAAAAACACTTACTATAGTTCTTGATTTTGATGAAAATCAAAGATTAGAAAACTTTTCATATATGTACTCTTCGTTCTAAGATTTGATGATGTTAAATAAAAAAATTTTATTAATTTCATTAAGTGCATTTTTTCTTATTACTGGTTGTAGTAATGTAAAAAACTTAGAAATAACACCTGAAAATAATATTATCAACAAAGAGTCATCTCTTCAAGTAAGAGATATCCAAATAAGAACTTTTGAAAATACTTCAAGAGAGCACTTAATAAATGCTATTGTTGATACGTTATTGGATGATGGCTATTTTGTTACAACAATTGATGCAAGAACGGGTGTTGTTAGTGCAAAAAACATCAAAAATGATGTTGAACTAAATTTAGTATCCGTTGTAAAAGAAGTTAAAAATGAAAGTTTTTCTGTAAGATTTAGTATAAATGCTGTTGATAGAAGCAGTGATTTTAACTCTATTACTGTAATTCAAGATGACATTATTTACAGATATTTATTTGATAAACTAAGAAAATCTTTATTTTTAGATCAAGAATTTTATAAAGTTCCACAAGCAAAAGAGCCTCAAGTAGTAATTCAAAAAGAAGTTACAATTATCGAAAAAATTGTAGAACCAAAAGTGGAAACAAAGATAGAAGCCAAAAAAGTTATAAAAAAATGTTCAACAGCAAAATGTGAAGAGAACTCTTCTTTAATTTTTAGTGTTCAATTTTTATGTACAGCAAACAAAGAACTTGTAAAAAAAGAGTTTGAGAAACTTAAAAATAATGGACTAGATGTTAGAGTTCATCCATATTACGAGTACCAAGTATTAAGATTGGGAAGATACAAAACTAGAATTGAAGCAGAAGATGCTATGCAAAAATTCAAAAGCAATTATCCTGAAATAAGTGTAGTTGCATTTAAACCTAAGAGATAAAAAATAAAAAAGGGATGAAAATTTATTTTAAATTTTTTTTATTTTTCTTCTTATGGCAACCCTCTTTTTGCCTAGGAAATAATATATACTCAATATCTGTTTGTACAACTTCTTCTAAAGAAGATGCAAACAGATGTAAAGAAGAAATCTTAAAAACTTCAAAATCTGAAGCTTTTATTTTAAAAAATCAGAATGGAACTTATAGTACTTATTTAGGAATTTTTATCACCTATGAAGAAGCAAAAGAAATTCTAAATAACTCCTCTAATTTCATAAAACAGCAAAAACCTTTTATTAAAAAAATTGAGAAAACAAAAGAAAATGAGATTAATTTACAAAATACTCAAGAATATACAAAAATAGCAGAAGTTGAAGAAAAGATTAAAGAAGCAGATGAAGAAATAAAAAAGTTAGATGAAAAAATTTTACACATTAGAGAAGAAAACCAAAAAGCTATTTCTGAGGAACTAAGAAAAAAAGCTGATACTGAAACTCTAAAAGTTAAAGAAGAAAAAGAGAAAGCTTTAGCTGAATTCAAAGAAATTGAAAGCAAAAAAGCTATTTCTGAGG